>Ga0316207_10001096_pt1 | contig 36009 bp, 31 predicted proteins | sample 6weekpyrite_MG_FD_204943 | JGI IMG/M metagenome (GOLD analysis project Ga0316207, IMG submission 204943) | Microbial mat bacterial communities from mineral coupon in-situ incubated in ocean water Damariscotta River, Maine, United States -... | ecosystem: Environmental > Aquatic > Marine >... | reverse complement strand
TTAGCAATTGATGATGAATTTTCTGAAAAGCATGTTTCTCCATTTGTTCATTTTTCTGTTCGTAATCCAAAGCAGCTTGATACAGAAGTAGCTGTCGGTGACATGGGGCAGCTTGCTATTCTCGATCCTCTAGCAAGGTCTACCCCTGGTTTTATCTTAACGGAGGATTTAGTTCGTCTTATTCCAGGAAGAAGTAAGTCTGGTAGAAGTGGCCAACGAATGCAATATATTATGCGATTACCAGAGTCCCAAGAATTTGGTTGTTGTGCAGTTAATCTAGATAAGCGACTAGATGATATTGAAACCGGAAAAGTACTAGATGAAAGCTGCCCAGTCGTTAATTAGTAGGTATAAGAGTTATGTATAGTGATTTAATTGCGGAACATTTTATGGACCCAGGTTATGTGGGCAACATCGATTCACCGGAATTTGAATTTAAAGTGGGTAATTCAGTATGTGGAGATCGTATTCAAATTCAGTTCAAGACCAGTAAAAATAAAATTACTCAAATTGCATATCGGGCATGGGGTTGTGCTACATCTGTTGCGACGGGCGATATTTTTTGTGAATCAGTCGAAAATCAATCTTTTGATGAATTGGTATCCCGAAGTAACGAGCAAATGGCTGCTTTATTGGGAGAGCTTGACCCATCTCAACAGCACTGTGTAAATATCATGGAATCATTGCATGAAAAATTGGTTGCTGCCATTGGATAATTAAGGAGAATTACTTTGGATAAGCAAACGTTGTCATACTATTTCGATTATAATGCGACTACACCGATTTCTGAGTCAGTAACTAATACCATGAAATCGAATCTGTCACTTTTTTACAATCCTTCGAGTAATAGTACGTTAGCTGGTGAAAGTAAGGAAGTCATTCATAGAGCTCGTCGAAATGTTGCAAAACTGCTTGGCTGCGAGCCAGCGCAAGTTTTTTTTGTATCAGGAGGATCAGAGGCAAATAATTGGGCAATAAAAGGCTATTTACTGAATCTATATAAGAATCCTGGGCATATCATTACTTCAGCAATTGAGCATCCTTCCGTTCTGGAGAGTTTAAAATATCTTGAAAAACAGTTTAATTTTCAGGTTACCTATATCGAGCCACAGGCAAATGGTGCAATATCGGCCCAGGACGTGGGACGTGCTTTTAATCCTCGTACACAATTTATTTCTTTGATGTATGCTAATAACGAAACAGGTGTTATTCAGCCTGTAGAGTTTATACAAAAACTATTGCATAGCGGCGTAAAATTTCACATCGATGGTGTGCAATATATTGGTAAGTGCCCTACTGATGTTAAATCGCTTAATGTAGATTTTATGTCTTTTTCTGCACATAAGTTTTATGGTCCAAAAGGAATTGGTGGATTGTTCGTCAAAGACCCTAAGGCCTTGTCTCCGCTTATTCATGGTGGTGGGCAAGAAATGGGAATGAGAGCCGGGACAGAGAACATGTTGGCAATCTCGGGTATAGGGCAGGCTGCAGACGATTGCAACAATTGGATGGACTCATGGTATAAACATTATGTTGACTGTAAGAATTACTTAATAAAAAGGTTACAAGAATTACCTTTTAAAATTGATTTTAACGGTGATATTGATACCACTAAATCGGTGCCTAATACGTTGAATTTCTCCATTGATGGAGTAAGGGGTGAAGCTGTTGCCGCTTTTCTGGATAAAAAATACAATATTGCCGTTTCAGTAGGCTCTGCTTGCAGTAATAATAAACAGAATAAATTGTCACATGTGTTGGTAGCAATGGGATTGGATGAGGAACGAGTGCAATCTGCGTTACGGGTTAGCTTTGGTCGTTACACTACTTTCAAAGATATTGATTATTTTGTTGATGGTTTAACATTCAGTGTTACTAAATTACAGAATATTGGTGCGATTGCCTAGAGGGAACATAATGGATAAGGAGATTTACCATAATTTCACGCAGTTAGTTTTTGCCTACGCAGATAGTCAGCCAAACACCTACGCATGTATTTTTCAAGAACGCGGTCCTGAAAGTGTTGTAAAAATCACTTACGGTGAGCTAGCAGGAAAAGTACGTGAAAGAGCCAGTTTATTAATTCGATTAAATTTGGTAGGAAAACGAGTCGCATTAATATTCCCAACCGGCATAGAGTTTGTTATTGATTTTCTTTCGTGTTTGTCCGCAGGGGTTATTGCTGTTCCGCTAAATTTGTCGCGAAATCAACAACAACTACAGCGCACATTTGATGTCATGATGGATGCGAAAGTATCTACGATTATGACAACTTATCAAACGAGAATACTTCTGAATAAATATTTGCAAGATTTTTTTGGTTCGACAGAGAGTATACAATGGTTAGATGAAACCATGACCTCAAAAATAGTCGATGAACCTTTTCATGCTGTTAGAAGGAGAGATATTGCTTTTATTCAATATACTTCGGGATCTACAAGTAAACCGAAAGGTGTCATGATTTCTCATAAAAACATCCTTATAAATCAGGCAGCAATTAGTGAGGCTTGTGATTGTTATCCGGGGTTAATAACCGGTGGCTGGTTACCGCAATTTCATGATATGGGTCTAATTGGGCATATGATGCAGCCATTGTATATGGGTGGTACATATGTGTTTATGCCCCCACAGAGTTTTATTCAACGTCCTCGGCGGTGGTTGGAATTGATTTCAAATTATCGTATTAGAGGATCAGCTTCTCCAAATTTTGGATATGATTACTGCGTTAAAAATATTTCTGATCGAGAAGATTTATCTAGTTTAGATCTAAGTTGCTGGGAAGTTGCACTTAATGGTTCTGAACCGGTTAATTATAAAACAATGAATGAGTTTAGTGAAAAATTTTCTCCCTATGGATTCAACCCTTCTGCTTTTTTCCCCTCATATGGTATGGCAGAAACCACGTTGTTTGTGTCAGGCGGTGATCCATCATCGGGTATGAAACTCAAAATATTAAACAAGTTGAGTTTTGAATCCGGGAGAGTAGAGTTTATTGATTCTGACGGTATAAAAGTGGTTAGTTGTGGAAAGATATCTAATTATTTTGATGTGAAAATAGTTAATCCGAAAACTTTGTTAGATTGTCTCCCCGATCAAATTGGCGAAATATGGGTAACTGGAGAAGGGGTCGCTAAAGGATATTGGAATAATTTAGCAAAAACGGAAAAAACGTTTTATGCAAATGCAATTGATGATAATAAAAACTATCTTCGAACAGGTGATTTAGGCTTTATTAATAATGGTGAATTGTATGTAACAGGAAGAATCAAGGAAATGATAATAATCAGAGGTAGAAATATTTATCCTTATGATATTGAATATACTTGTAATAGTGATGTCCGGAGTGCAGGTGCAACGGCAGTCTTTGCGATAGAGCAGGGTGAGCATACTCAATTAGGTGCAATAGTAGAAGTCAAGAAAAAAGTATTGTTACGTGAAAATGTTGATGAAATAGCAAGAGATATTAAGGGTAATGTAATGAATACTCACAATGTCTCTATTGACCACCTTCGCTTAGTATTACCTGGGACAATACCACGTACAACAAGTGGAAAAATTCGTAGATCAGCATGTAAGAACTTATTTGCTCAGGAAGAGCTTCAAGCCGTTTAAGGAGTAGCTATAAATGTTATCCGATCGTGAAAAACTAGAATTAATACAAAATATTTCGAATTATTTATCATCAAAAATTACTACATTTGATATCAGTGAACATAGTGACATCTCATTTTCTCGCTTAGGACTCGATTCAATGGGACATGTCGAGTTAAGTGCGGTTATAGAAAAATCCGTTGGGTTAGAAGTATCTCCAGAGTTTGCTTTTAATTATCCAACATTAAATGCGATAGTTAAGCAGATGGATTTAGAGTCACAAACTGTGTAGAAAGGGGTGTATGGTGATCAAGTATGATTGTGTGGTAATAGGTGCAGGTCAGTCCGGATTGTATGCAGCAAAATGTCTAGGCGAAAAAAATATAAATTATATTGTTCTTGAGGGACAAAAAATAGGTGATGTATGGCGTAATCGATTGGCAGTAATGCGTTTATTTACATCGAGACAGTTTTGCGGGTTGCCTGGAATGACGTTTCCAGGTGATCAAGATGGTTTCCCCGCTATTAATGAAATGGCGGATTATCTACAAGAGTATGCACGTCATTTTTCTATTATTATCTCTGAAAATACGCAAGTGATTAATTTGGCGCATGACTCAAATGAATTTATTGTTTCCACCTCTAATGGAGAGTCCATCAGGAGTAGATCTGTAATAAATGCCACGGGTGCTAATCAAAAGTGTATTGTTCCAACGATCGCCAATGGGCTTTCTCCTGACGTGGACCAATTGACGGCAGATGCCCAATCTCTTGACAAAATAACGCAACAGAAAGTAGCAATAATTGGCGATGGTGCATCAGGGCGGCAAATCGCAGCGTTATTAAGAAAACAAGATAATGAAGTTACGTTGGCAACTGGGAGGAAAAGAGGATTGCCTCCTAATCGAGTACTTGGGCGTGATATTTTTTGGTGGCTTAAAAAAATTGGAGTGCTGTTTGCGGATAAAAATAGCAAGGTAGCCAAGATATTACAGAAGCGAAATCCAGTACCCTGTGGCGAGCAAAATAATCAACGACTAAAGGATCTTGGTGTAAATATTGTCGGTCGTGCAATATCATGTAATGATCAACAGATACGTTTTAATTGTGGGCATCAGGGAAGTTATAATACAGTGATATGGTCAGTCGGTTATTATGACGAAGTCAGTTGGATGCATATTAATAATTGTGTTAATAATGGAGAGTTTGTTCAAGAGTATGGTCTCACACCCCAAGCAGGGCTTTTTACCATTGGGCGTAAATGGCTTAGTTGTAGAGCATCGGAACTCATTATGGGCGTTGAACGTGATGTTGATCGGACTATGGTTCACTTAAATAATTATTTAAGGTAAACGTGACAATAGTTAAGTATATAAGATGGGTCACGACCTCCAGAAATGCCAAGTATCTAATGATTTTAGTTCTGGGTTTTATTGTTGTGAGTGCTTTGGGATTAAAGGAATTAACCCTTGCAAGTGATTACAAAATATTTTTCGATAAAAATGATGAAAATTTATTGCGACTTGAAGGGCTTCAAGAGACTTATACCAAAACTGACAATATATTTATAATGATACAAACGCCAAATTCGGTTTACAACAAAGACAGTTTGGCATTAATTCATGAAATGACTCAATCTCTATGGCAAGTGCCGTATTCCTCCAGAGTAGATTCCGTTAGTAATTACCCTTACAGCTATGCTGATGGTGACGATATTATAATAGAAGAATTTATCCTTGAAGTAGAAAATATAAATCCTGAAAAAATAAGATTTATGAAGGACGAGATCCCCGAAGAAAAAGATTTAGTAGATAAACTAGTTACTTCTGATGGTATCTATGCAGCAATTAACGTCACTATACTTTTACCTGGAGAAGACGTTAAAAAAGAAACTATGGAGGTTAATGCTCAAGTAGCTGAAATACTTGCAAGACTACGTAACTCTTATCCAGATCACAAAGTATATGTCACTGGTATACTTCCAATGAATGGTGCATTTTTTAAAGCAGCGAAACATGATTTTATAACATTAATTCCACTTATGATGCTTTTTGTGCTAATTATAGCGGGCTTGGTTCTTAATTCGGTTTCAGCTGCCTTTATTATTCTCGGCGTTGTGCTCTTATCTTTTTTAGGAGCATTAGGAATGGCAGGATGGATTGGAATCCAACTATCCGCTCCTTCCATTTCAGCACCAATAATCATGTTCACTGTGATTGTGGCTTCTTCAATACATATTATTACCTATATTAAAAGGCTTGGTAATAAGAAAACTGCACGTGAATCAGTGGTCGCCTCTTATCGCAGAAATGCAACTCCCGTTGTGATGAGTCATATTACTACCGTTATTGGGTTTTTAGCAATGAACGCCAGTGACTCACCTCCTTTTCGGGACTTGGGGAATATTGTGGTATTGGGCGTTATTTTTTCGCTGATATTAGTGTTAACAATATTGCCATATATACTTTCAAAAGTAGTATTAGCTTCAAAAAATTTTTTAGTACTTCTTGTTAGCAGTTTTTCTAAGGCTTTGGCAGAATGGGTCATCTCATATCGCTCCATAATTCTGGTATTAATACCGTCGGTAACAATTGGATTATTTTTGCTTGGGTTAAATAATGAACTCGATGATAATTTGGTAAAGTATTTTGATCGATCGGTTGAGTTTCGTCAGCATGCAGAAGCTGTGGATGAACATTTTTCTGGTATCTATAATATAGATTACTCTTTATCAACAGGGCGAGAAAACGGTACATTTAATATAGAATTTTTAAAATTTGTTGAGTCATTTGAGCTTTGGTTAGGCCAGCAAGATCAAGTTGTATCAGTTGACAGCCCATTGCATAGAATTAAAGATCTTAATCGGTTAATAAATGGGGATGATGATACTTATTATCGAGTCTCAATTGACTCTAATCAGGTCGCACAAAACTTTTTGTTATATGAGATGTCGTTGCCCTTTGGGCGTGACACGAGTAATTTTATTAGTCTAAATAAAGAAAGTCTGAAAGTTACCGCTAGACTACGCAATCAAAGTTCGCAGCAAATGATCTCCTTTGAAGGGAGCGTAAATCATTGGCTGAATAAAAACAAACCAGAAAATGTTAAAATAGACTATTCAAGTCCTGCAATTATATTTTCACACATTGGAGCATCTAGTATAGTCAGTTTGTTACAAGGTGCATTTTTTGCACTAATGGTAATATCCTGTGTAATGATATTTATTTTTCGTTCATTTTTTATCGGTCTAGCTAGTTTGTTGCCAAATATTTTACCAATTGGTGCAGCGTTTGGTGTGTGGTATTTGTTAAGTGGCCAGATATCGATGGGGTTAGCTGGCATTGCTGCAATGGCAATTGGAATCGTCGTTGACGATACTGTACATTTTTTGTATCAATATATGCAAGGATTAAAACGTGGGCTATCACCAATAGAAAGTGTTAGACAAACTTTTGATAAAACAATGGCCGCAATTATTATAAGCTCTGTACTCCTGGCGATCGGATTTATATTACTTGCAACTTCGTCGTTCGAAAAAAATGCAGATATGGGTATTCTAACCAGTGTTACTATTTTATTGGCACTTGTATTTGATTTACTCTTGTTGCCAGCGATTGCAATGCTTTTTATTAAAAATAAAAAATCAGATAAAACGCAAGTTTTAGGAGAGGAGACTTGATTAGATTTCATGAGAGAAAAAGCGTGACTTTATGTTTAGCGAGTGCATTCGTATTATTACTTGGTATTTCTTCGGCTTCTAGTCAGGCATCGACATCGGATAGAATCCATCAAGGGAGGATGCTTGCACAGAAGATTGATGAAAGAGATATTGATTATCAGGATTTTAGGGCGTCATTAATAATGACGATTAGTAAGAAGAACGGTAGTTCAATAACCAGAAAACTTATTATTAATTTATTGGAAGTAGATGGAGATGGAGACAAATCGTTAATAGTATTTGACTTTCCGGCAGATATTCGAGGTACTAAATTATTAACTCATTCTAAATTTAGAGAAAATGATGACCAGTGGTTGTATTTACCATCAATTAATCGAGTAAAGCGTATTTCAACACGAAACAAATCAGGCGCTTTTGTAGGTAGCGAGTTTTCCTTTGAAGATTTGTCAGATAAAAGTGTTGATGATTTTGATTATGAGCATTTGGGGGAAGTAGTTTGCTCATTTACCATTGTGGATATAAAAACAAAATCAAAAATACCGATGAGCGGTCAATGTGAAAAGCTAGCTCGAGTACCACATGATAAGCATTCGGGATACTCAAAACAAGTTTTATTAGTAGACAAACAAGCTCAGCGCATTTTACAGATTGATTACTTTGATGTAAAAGGTGCTTTTCTGAAACAGATGATTTCGAAAAATTTTAGCTTGTATGAAAGCAGATATTGGCGACCGCAACAAATAACAATGACTAATCAACAATCTGGAAAATCTACCGTTCTAAAGTATGAAACATTAAGTTTTCGTAATAATCTCAAAGAAAGTGATTTTAGACGCTCAAAATTATCACGATAAACTAATAAGAGATAAATAATGAGGTCACTGAAGTCAGTAATTCTACTATATATAGTAATGAGTTCTCCTTTAATATTCGCTGAAACTCAGACAACACTAGAATCAATTTTGGGATACCGATATTTTCAAGAGCCATTTAGTGGTTATAAAGATACTTATCAAGACTCTTTTTTTGCAAAGTTTGAAGTGTCCACTAGTAAAAAAATTAATCAGTTTACTTTAAAGGGGAAGTTGTTTGGGAGTATTGATCAGAATGACAATGATCGATCATACGCTGATGTTCGTCAGGCACTAGCTAGTTATAGTTCTGGTGCTTTTACCTTTTCAGGGGGAATTAACACTTTTTTTTGGGGTGTGTCTGAGACCATTAATCTTCTAAATACGGCTAACCAAAGTGATATAAAAGAAAGTATTGATAGCAAAGTCAAGTTAGGGCAAAGTTTTGTATCGGCATCTTATGAGTTTGAAAGTTCTTTAATATCTTTGTTTTATTTTCCCAAGTTTGTTGAAGTTCAATATCCTGTCCGACCAATGACGCCGTTTCCTATATCAGCTAGTTCTAAATTTGAAGAAGGGGCTGGAGAGGGCGATTATGCGTTACGCTGGCAACACATATTTGGCTGGGGGGAAGGGGTATTGGGCTATTTTTATGGTACTCGAAGAGACCCCCTTTTTATTTTTCAACCTGCGAACTTGTCTCTGTTACCCTACTACATAAAAACGCAATACCTGTCTGTAGAAGGTGTTATATTTATGGGTGATGCTTTGTTAAAGCTAGAGAATAAACTGGGTAAAGAGCAAAACAATCAATTTTATGCACATACTATCGGTATAGAATATACTATTTATCCAGACTTTTTCAAGGTGCGTAGCGTAGCAGGAATATTTGAAATTATGTACGACGACCGAGATCAGTTTGCAGAAACAATTGGACAAAATGATGTATTTGTAGGATTTAAGGCAGAAATAGGTGAATTTAACGAATTTAACCTCAGGGCTGTGTTTGGGCGCGATTTGGATTTTAGTTCTAACTATGTAGATTTGGCCTTTGAGTATCGCATATCGGACTACCTAATTTTTAAAGCTAAGGTAGTGCAGTTTATTAATGTTGATTCTGAAGATTCTCGATTAGCACTAATTCGAGAAGAAGACTTTCTTCAGGGAAGTTTTCACTACGCTTTTTGAGGCTTGAACGCTTATGATTTTCTCCTTACAGCGAAACGAGATAAGAAGGCTGCTCTATGTTTCATTAATAAAGCAGTTGTTAATAATTCTCAACAAAGCATTAGTTAATGCAAATAATAACGTAATAAGCGCGCCTACCTCAACAAATATAATAAAGATAGAAACACGCGCATTGAAATCTAGCAGTGCAAATTTGTAAATAAAATTGTAGAATAGGATCATCGGATTCTAGATAAAGCGTAATACACAACCTATTCTTGAGTTCAATAATTTTTATTGCGCATAAAAAACATTGACATAAATTGATTAGCATGATTAAAACCGTCAATGTCGATATGCTGATAGAGGAAATCTTTCAGCAGCGAATTATTTTTCTTTGGCTGTATAATTTCCACTAGGTTTCTTTTACATTTTGCATATCAATCTATTTGCGACAGAATTTAATTTTGGAATATTGTCTTAGATATAATTATCCAAGGTCGCCTTTTAGATTGAATATCTTCAATAGGTCAGGCCCTACCCGGAATGGATGCCTAGTTATCCATTATTGTTTAATACATAGTGAAACGACATCTGGCCTAATTAAAATAGAAAATAATTTAATTACCATTTAACTGGTCTTTTTTTTGCTCATTTATTTGAGAGTTTCCCTATTTATAGGCTACAATTTAGTTCTAAATGTGAATTCAGTTAAAATATGATCCAGCGAAGTACAAATTACAGCCATTCGAACAAGAATCTTGCAATGCACTTATTGTTGGTGTGTATTTTATTGTTTGGCGCTTTTCACGTTAGTTATCAACATGACGAATTGCTAGGTAATGGCTCAAATCATGAGCAAGGTTGTGAATATTGCTCGTCCGTTGGTTCTGCTACAGTCTTGCCAGCAAACGAATTCTATTTTGATTTGTTGGCCTTAAGTCATTTCAATAACGTTTTTTTCGAATTTCTCCGTCAGCATTCAAATCTTTATCAGCTACATAACCCACGCGCACCCCCTTCTTTAGTTTAAATAAAACATAATTAGCAAAGCCCTTTGTTCTTTTGAGCAAAACGCTGCTGTGCTCCTATTTAAATATTATTAGACGTGGTGATTTATGAAACTAAAGCAATCTTTAACTTTATTCCTATCGATTGGAATAGGTATTAATAGCGCAATGTGCTTTGCGCAATCTGCATCAATGGATTTACAGAAAAATAAAAACCCAATGGATATTGGGATATCCGCTTTATTTGCTACAGGCGGTGCAAGTAAAGGGAATAGTACAATTGCAAATTTGCAGGGCGGAGGGCACGACCCGTCTAAAATTGGCTTTACCTTGCAAAACCTCGAATTAACCTTAGGCGGCGCGGTAGATCCGTTTTTTGATGCACAATCCAATATTATCATGCTACTTAATGATGAAGGCGAAGCTATCCTTGAAATAGAAGAAGCTTATTTACTTACAAAACAACTACCCTCAGGATTACAAATTAAAGCTGGGCAATTTTATACGGAATTTGGTCGACAAAATAAAATGCACCCTCACACTTGGGCGTTTGTCGATCAACCGATTGTGTTGAGCCGTTTATTGGGTGGCGATGGCCTACGCAGTCAAGGTGCTCAGGTGTCCTGGTTGAGTCCTTTGCCATGGTATGCCGAGATATTTTTTGGTTTTCAAAATGCAAAAGGCGCTACAGGAAATAGTTTTTTGTCTGCCGGACATGGTCATGACGATCATGCTGATGAAGGTGCTGAAGAAGAAACCAGCGAATACCCAATAAATGGACTAGAAGACTTTTTATATTCAGCTCGTTGGTTAAATGGCTTAGATTTTAATGAAAATGTAAGTGCCAATTTAGGATTCTCCGGTGTATGGGGGCCGAATGCCAATGGTACTGGAACTGAAAATGATTTACGTACAGCGATATATGGCGCGGATTTATACCTGAAATGGCAAGCAGAAAATAGTTCACGTGGTTATCCCTTTGTTGCTTGGCATACGGAATATTTGTTTCGACGTTATGAAGAAATAGAAGAGGATGTATTTACACGTAAAGACAGCGGATGGTTTTCTCAATTGAGCTATGGTTTTAAGCCAGGATGGATTGCTGGCCTACGATTGGAAATGGCTGACAGCAATGAGGAAGATGAGCATGCTATTGATGCTGATGAGCGTTTTCGTACAGCGTTGAACCTAACCTGGCTGCCAACAGAATTTAGTAAAATTCGTTTACAGTATAATTATGATGACGCACATCATGTTGGGGAAGCTGTTCATTTAGTCTGGTTACAGTTTGAATATAATCTTGGTTCACATGCTGCACACGTATTTTAGGTGGCGATATGAAAAAGATGTTCTTTTTACTCGTACTAACGTTTTTTTCCTCAGCAACTTGGGCCAAAGTCAATGTCATCACAACGACATCGGATTTAGCTGCATTAGTTGCTGAGATTGGTGTGGATAAAGTGTCAGTGACAAGCCTGACCAAAGGTACACGTGATCCCCATTATGCTCAGGCTAAACCCAGTATGATTCGTAAAGTGTTTCGTGCTGACTTGCTGGTTGTTATTGGGGCCGAAATGGAGGTCGGCTGGTTGCCAGCTTTGATGCGTTCTTCACGAAATAGTAAAGTGTCTCCTGGAAAAGCCGGGTATTTGGACGTTTCAGAATTTATTGAACTAAAAGGCAAAACTTCTGCACGTGTGACACGCGACATGGGCGACGTGCATGCTGCAGGTAATCCGCATTATTGGTTAGATCCTGCTAATGGCATTCTCATGGCAAAAGCAATAACTGAGCGCTTAATTAAACTTGATGCGAGTAACGCGCCATCTTATCGAGAAAACTTTAATACATTTAAGGAAAAACTTGAAAAAAAAATAATACAGTGGAAGTCTGATTTGCATGGTTTTAGTGGGCAAAAAATAATTGCCTACCATACTTCATTACTTTATCTTGCAAACGCATTCAATTTTGATGTTCGTGGTTATGTAGAGCCAAAGCCGGGTTTATCCCCCAGTGCATCTCACCTTAATCAACTGATAGAAACCATTAAATCTGAAAACATTCGTTATTTATTGATGGAGCCATATTATGAGACACGTTCTGCGCAATTATTAAAACGAAAATCTGGTGTAAATTATATAGTCATCCCACAATCTGTTGGTGCTAAACCAAATATCAAAACATACTTTGATTTATTTGATGGCATTGTGAATGCGCTTAAAGCAGTAGAGAAATAATGCTGGAAGGTTTAGAAATATTAATTCCAGCATTTGCTGTTTGTGTGTTAATGGCTATTACCCATACTTATTTTGGATTACATGTGTTAGCACGAGGTATTATTTTTGTCGATCTCGCATTAGCACAAGTCGCGGCTTTAGGTGTAAGCGTTGCATTTTTACTCGGCAAGGAAGCGCATGGTAGTGAAGCCCAGCTCTATGCATTTGTTGCCACATTAAGTATTGCGTTTGCATTTGCCAAGTTAAGAAACATACCTAACAAAATTGCGCGTGAAGTCACAATTGGGATTGTCTATGTGGTTGCGACTGCATTATCAATTGTGATACTTAGTCGATCCAGTCAAGGAATGGAAGAATTAAAGTCGTTATTTAATGGCAATATACTTTGGACGAGTTGGCAGGAAGTTAGTGTGATTGGTCTAATGTATGTTTTGCTTGCATTGATACATGCTATATACCGCAACAAGTTTCATCAATTATCGTTTGCTGAAGATAAACCTAATTGTCAAAAAGAAGCGCCAGGATTCTTCTGGGAATTCTTATTTTTTGCCACATTTGCCGTTGTTATAACATTGGCGGTTAATGTTGCAGGTGTATTATTAGTTTTTGCTTTTTTGATTATACCTGCATTTAGCGCCAGTTTATTAGTGAGTGGTTTTGTTAAACAAATGCTAGCTGGTTGGCTACTCAGTATTTTTGGTTGCATTGTAGGTTTACTATTTTCATATCAATTTGATCTTCCGGTAGGCGCGACTATTGTCTCCATACTTGGAATATTACCTATTATGTCTGCAATATATGCTAAATATTTGAAATAAAATTTCGGATTAACTTAATGATATAAAATATTTGAGTATCTACTTTTGCTGATTATTGTTAATAAATAGCACTATTAGATTAGGCTTAGTTAAAAACATTTGGTAGGGCATTTTATTGGGTTTACGTTATTTAGATTAATTTAATCCGTTTGGGTTGAATAAATTAATTGCAAGTTGATCAATCTCGGCTTCACTTTTATCATTTGTACTTATGGCATTATTGACTAAATAAGTATCTCTGTTACCCAATAGCGTATATGAATTCGGTCCGAAATTTTCCGAAACATAAAACCTATTTTCGACAATTCTGAAAGCTTCGATTGAAACACTGTGAGGACTCAGGTCATCTAGTGTAAGGTCTTGCAAAGGAATAGCAAATCCTCTTATTGGTGCAGACATTAAATTGCTAGTAATTTTTTGTACTTCAATATTTTCTTCTCCGTTAAATAAAGGTAGAGTTTCGATATTAGTGATTGTGCCAAATAATCGGATAGTATTACGGGAATTTTTTATAGTGCAATTAATATCATTAAAAGATGCAACTTCCCGAAAAATTCCATCTAGATGGTATATACGTCTAATCTTATTAAAGCTATTATTTTGATTGTTTGCTAAACATGCCGATTCCCAGATACCCTCCAAAAATGTTGGGTTAGCCGTTAAATTTGCATAGAGTTCAATAACACGATATTCAATTGTTTTAGCTGCCGTTAAGAGAGAATCATTTTCTAAATTCTCGGCTTCATTTTGACTTTTACCGCCGCCGCAGCTGCCTGCCATGAGAATCATGAGAAAAAGATAAATGGAGTAGGGTCGAAGTCTTGTTTTCATTTACCACATCCTTTGTGGGTTAAATGGATTTTTTATAAACCGGTAAATCAAAACTAAAGAAGGGCTACCTCATGATTTAGAGGTTAATCAGGCTTTGAACGCTTGTTGGTCTCTATAGTAAAAAGAATATTAGGCAAAGTAAAATATTTTATCTTCATAATATGACTTTATCAAAAAATATACGAGCTATGTCATTATCTTGTTGGTGTAAGATGATGTAATCAATTAAAAAGGAGTTCAACAGCTGCAAACTTAAACTTGATTTTTATTTGTTGAAGTATTCAAAAATTTGTTTTCTATAAGCCAATTCTCGAAGTCATCAGGGGGGATAGGTTTAGACCAATAGTAACCTTGTGATGTATCGCAACCAAGCAAGGTTAATAGATCTCGAATATCTTTACTTTCTACACCTTCAGCGACTACTTTTAAGCCTAAGTTATGGGCTAAATCTATCGTGGAGCGTACAATGATAGCGTCATTTTCATCATGATCCATTTGCATGACGAATGACTTATCTATTTTTAGTTCATCGACAGGGAGTTTTTTCAAGTAACTTAGAGAAGAATAACCTGTGCCATAATCATCAATTGCAATTCTTACGCCCATTTTATCGATATCACTAAGTTTACTAATCGATTTTTCAGGATTTGCCATCATCGCGCTTTCTGTCACTTCAACGGTAAAATAGTCTGGCGTTAAGCTATATTTTTTAAGTGTTCGCTGAATGGAAGATATAATATCATGATGATGTAAATCATATACTGACAAATTTACCGCAATATTGAGTTCAATTTTCTTGTTTAACCATAACCGTACCTGATACGCTGCACGTTCAAATACCCATTCAAAGAGTTCATTGATAAGGCCAGATTGCTCCGCCATCGTGACAATTTGTTCTGGTGGGATAAATCCATTCTCGGGATGGTTCCAGCGAAGCAATGCCTCTGCGCCATATATGCTGTTATTAATTAAATCTATTTTTGGTTGAAAGTATAAATCTAGTTGATTTTTTTCTAATGCTTTTCGCAAGTCAGAAATGAGCGATAATTTTTGGACTTTATTTTCATCGATGGTTTCATCGTAGATCGTGGCCCCAAGTTTGTTACGTTTAGCATGATACATGGCGACATCGGCATGTTGTATTAACGTGTTCCCAATTTTACCATGTAAAGGGTAATGCGCAATGCCTATACTTGCAGATATATACAATTGATTTTCGTTGACAGTGAAGGGTTGCTGAATTCGATTATTTATTTTCGTTGATACATATTTTGCATTTACGATGGAAATATCCTCTAACAATACCGCAAATTCATCCCCCCCTAATCGAACAATGGTATCTGATTCTCGGAGTAAATTAGTTAGTCGTTTACCAACAGATACTAATAACAAGTCTCCGATATGATGGCCTAAAGTGTCGTTAACTTCTTTGAAGCCGTTTAAATCCATCATTAACAAAGCAGGTGTTGTATTGTTTCTTTTTGATTTTGAAATGATATATTTGAGACGTTCTTTCATTAAATTACGATTGGGCAATCCAGTTAGATCGTCATGCATTGCTTGATGTTTCAGCTCTTCTTGGCGTGCATGAATTTCAGTTTGCATAGACTGAAACGCATTAAGTAATTTTTTTGTTTCAATAGCATTAGCAGTTGGAAGAGTGGATTGGCTATTGTTACTACTTGCATTGTCTATTGCATCTGTTAGCAGCGCAATCGGTTTTAAAATTGATGTTTTTAATGCGAAATATCCTATGAAAATAATTATAATTGCAATTAGCGAGATTGCTAACAATAATTTTTGCTGAATATTGGATATCTTTGTTAAACTATTGATATCTTTTAAGGCAGAATTTTGTTGAATTTTTTCGATATTAAGTAGTGACTCCCAAATATCAAAATATAGCGGTTTTACACTGTTAAGTAGTATGGGTTTGTCACTACGCCAAGCATTACTGTGGTGGATTGCAATCACTTTTTTATAACCAGCTTCCCATTGAACGATGGCAGATTTCATGTTTTCATAAGACTCTATTCCTATAAAGTCGAGCTTATCATCATCATTATATTCACCAAGTTTTTTGATATTTTTTTTAATTTCACCAATCAATAGTTCGGAATCCTTTTCTTGAAGTGGCAATGATTCAACAGAAAAGGAACCTAATCGATTAGCGAGATACATGCGAAAATTAGAAAGTAATTTTGCCCATAAATTTCGACATTGTATAAAGGTTAAAAATATATCTGAATTATAATTATTTTCTGACTCTTCAAGAATTTCATTTATAGCAACCTCAATAGATGCATAAAACACATTTTCTTTGGATTGCATCTCTACATTCGCAATTCTCATTGCAGGAAACTGTTTTTGTGTATCGAGTCGGGTATTGATGATACGATTTATATCAATCGAAAGTTTAGACAATGCGGTATTAAGTTGCGTTATTGTCTCAGTGTAGTTGCTAGCTTTAACTGTTTTGTCATCCACAATTTGTTGAGTTAAACGCTTGGCAGATTTTAATTCTGTTTGAATTTTTGCTTGAATACCATCTGCTCGTGGATCTAATAAAAATTCTTCAAGGTATTCACGACTGTTCCATACAGAGTTTCGAATTTGACGTGTAGTATTGAGAGTATCAGTCCTAACTTGCTCATTAGTGGTTGCTTCAGATTGTGTGGAAGAGAGGATTTCATAACCAATGATAGCACTAGCAATTACTATGATACTTAGTAATATAGAGACAGCCGCGTATCGACTTTTTAAACTATAAAACAATCCTTGCTTCAAAATACGTGTTCCAGTAATTTTTATGCTAATGACTATTAATCGGCTTAAACATACTATTTTTAAAGGGGTTTTGAATGTCTAGGTAGCAGAATAGTGCGGAATTGGTGGGAATAATCAATAAACTGATTTTAAGAGTGGGATAAATGACTACTATCGACTAATGCAGTTTTTTACAGCGATTCTAAAATTTTTTTAAAAAAAGGTTAAATGGGTGTTAGATATCAATTAGTTAACGTTAATGATACCAGCCGGTAATTGCATGGTTAAGCAGTGAAGGCTCCCATTCTGTTCCAGAGCGGCTTCACAAGAGATGCCGATAACTTTTCTGTCCACAAAGAGGTTGCGCATGATGTTTAGCGCTATATCATCATTAGAATCATTATAGGTGGGGACTAATACTGCATTATTAATAATTAAAAAATTGGCGTAACTTGCCGCTAAACGGCGATTTTCTTTGTCATATTTTGCTTTAGGAAAAGGTAATGGAGTAAGTAGATAGGGTTTGCCTTCGTAATTACAGAAGGTTTTAAGTTGGTTCTCCATGGCTTGCGATGAGGCATAATGTTCATCATTTTCATCTTCACACTTCATATAAACGATGGTGTTTTTGTTGGCAAATCTCGCTAAAACGTCAATGTGACAGTCTGTATCATCACCAGCAAGATATCCTTCATTTAACCATAAAACCTTTTTAATACTTAAAGTAGATTGTAAGAAGTTGTTAATTTCTTCTTTAGAGTATTTTGGGTTGCGAGAGTTACTTAATAAACAACTTGAAGTAGTTAGCAACGTTCCATTCCCATCGCAATCGATGCTGCCGCCTTCTAATACGAAGTCTATATGGCTTGTTTTGTCAGATCGAATGGTTTGTTTTATGAGTAAGCCTGACGTGACTTTATTGTCCAAGTGAGAAGTGTATTTTCCACCCCAGCCATTGAATTGAAAATCCAATAATTTGACATTATCCCCCTCTGTTAAACAGATTGGGCCATAATCTCGCGTCCAGGTGTCATTGGTGTAAGCATTATGGTAGATAACATTGTCTAAATTAACTCCATTAAATGTCAGTAAGGATTGGATGTGTTTTTGATGTGGATGATTATAAGAGATGACGATAAGTTTTTCATACTGACATATCGCTCTACTCAGGTTGATGTATAGCGATTCAATTTCACTAAGTGTATCAGCCCAATCACTTTTTTTATGCGGCCAGGTAATTAATATAGCTGATTGCTTTTCCCATTCTGCGGGTAAATGAAATCCTCTTTGCGTCATTTATTAGTCGCTAGCAAATTTCTCGCGAGGTATTTTTAAAACCGTGTTTATTACATGATTTCTTTCAAACACGACTTCAAATTTTTCATATTGCCAGCGTGAAATAGGTGGATTACCTATGGGTTCGGAAGTTTGACTGGGTTTACCAAAGATTTTTTTTACCCGAGTAGCTGTCATTCCAGGTTTTGGACGAGGGACACCTTCTAGTGAATTAGGTGGTTCACTAATAATTCCCTCTACCAGTAACTTGTCAGCGTAAGTATTGGATTGTAAAAGAAAAAATATACAAAATGCGAGAAATGTAATAATTTTCTTCATCATTTTCCCCTAAATATCTTGTTTTTATACTAATGATTCAATTTTAGCTTAAAATTTATGTAGAAAAGCTTAAAAACACCATTTTTAGGTTAAAAGAAGAGTTTTTATATCTTATTTGCTTGATCAATGGCATTTCCGAGATAATTTGCCGGCGTCATTTGTAATAAATGATCTTTAGCATCTTGCGGAATATCCAAGGTTTGAATAAATGCTTGCATTGATGCTTGATTAACACGTTGTCCACGAGTTAATTCTTTCAGTTTTTCATACGGATTTTCGATTCCAAAACGACGCATAACGGTTTGTATTGGCTCAGCCAAAACTTCCCAATTTTCATCCAAATCTTTGGCCAATTGTTGTTGGTTAACTTCAAGTTTATTGATGCCTTTTAGCGTGGCTTCATAGGCAATAATGCTGTGTGCTATTCCTACGCCCAAGTTTCGTAAGACTGTGGAGTCGGTTAAATCTCGTTGCCAACGGGACACAGGTAATTTACTGGCGAGGTGTTGCATAAGTGCGTTGGCGATACCAAGATTACCTTCCGCATTTTCAAAATCAATTGGATTTACTTTATGGGGCATAGTAGATGACCCAATTTCGCCTGCGATCGTTTTTTGCTTGAAATAGCCAATCGAAATATATGACCAGATGTCTCGAGCGAAGTCGATAATGATGGTATTGAAACGAGCAATCGCATCAAACAGTTCAGCGATATAATCATGTGGTTCAATTTGTATGGTATACGGATTCCAGTTTATACCGAGATCCGTTACGAATTTTTCTGCAAATGCTTGCCAATCTACATTAGGATAAGCAGATAAGTGGGCATTATAGTTACCTACAGCACCATTTATTTTTCCTAGAATTTGAATATCTGCAATTTGGTTTCGTTGACGGCGTAAGCGATAAACGACATTTGCCATTTCCTTACCTAAGGTTGAAGGTGATGCAGGTTGTCCGTGCGTACGTGACAGTATCGGTGTTTCTGCAAACTCATGAGCTATCCGTTTGATGGCATCGATGAGATCATCCATTGTCGGAATGATGACGTGCTCTCGTGCTTCATTTAACATTAATGCATGGGAAAGGTTATTAATATCTTCTGAGGTGCAGGCAAAATGAACAAATTCACTAATAGCATCTAATTCTTTATTGTTTTGAATGTGTTCCTTAATGAAATATTCCACTGCTTTTACATCATGATTGGTAGTACGCTCAATGTCTTTAACACGCTCAGCATATAACGGAATGAATTTTTCTGCTAAAGAATCAAGTAATTTATTCGATTCTGGGCTAAGTGGGGGAACTTCTTTAATCTCTGGATGAGCGGCCAAGGCTTGTAACCAGCGCGCTTCAACTAAAACACGATGTCGAATTAAACCAAATTCACTAAAAATAGGCTGTAAATTAGTGGTTTTGCTGCCATAACGGCCATCAATTGGAGAAATTGCCGTTAATTGAGATAATTCCATGATTTGTCCTGTATATCTAATTCTGAAAAAGGAGGGGATTTTACATCAATTTTACCTATTAGTCGCCATTCCACCGGTATATTGTGCATAAAAAATGTTCTTATATGGCCATTATTGGTTTATCTGGAATCTCATGTTATTAATATTCTTTTACAGAAAGGAATTAACAGATTTTGAAATCCAAAATTAAGAAGGAGCTGTGTAGGGATACTTTTGATTTAACCAACTTATCCATTTCTCAAAAACAAAAAATTCTAAATCGCTTTTTTAGTATTCATCAACAAATTTTTTTAAGTCAGGACTCGGAAGATGAAAGGTATCGAAATGAAATCATTGAATCCCATGCTAAAAACATTACATTAGAAATATATAAAACTAAACAGTATAGGGATGTGGGGTTTTGTATTCTATTTCGTTTTAAACTCAACATAGAAGACAAATCCATTACGGTTTTTCGTTCTGCAGCAGGTTTACTACCAGAATATCGACATAATTTAGCGACTTTGCCGGGTGGTCTTTTATATGTATTAAAACATAAGTTGGTCCACCCATGGGAAGAGATGTACTATTATGGTATATATGTTCATCCTTCTAGCTATCATTTGCTTTATAAATATTACCCCTTGATCTATCCGTCGCTCAAAAAGCAAACACCAACTGCCACGAAAAAAATTATTGAATTTTTAAAACATTATTTTGATACAAGACCCGCAATAAGTCAGTCAGAATTGTGTGGATACACCGGTTGGGTCACCATTGATAAAGACCAGGAATTAATGAAAAAGAAAAAGCAGCAATATCCTGATGTTGCTTATTTTCACGAAAAAAATCCTAAATTTACTGAAGGTGATGGATTGATTGTATTAATTCCCGTAAAAATTCATTTCATATTTAAATCACTTTTTAGATTAACCTTTGCACGCTTTTTCTCTCCACCTAGCTAAAAACAAGAATTTTATCGCTAAATTACGATTTTATTCAGATCTTAAACAAAGCACTTCTAGTTAAACGATTGTTAGAAAAGCGTATGAGTGTCTTCCAATTATATTATTTCGGTCAAACAATGGTTATATAGGAACTTGCTTATATAGTTTCCGCGAATTATTTCACAGATCCCTCAAAGGTTTTAACAAACTTATAGATATGGGATCTCTCAATTATCATTTTGGTCGTTAAATTGAAGGAAATGTATATTCATGGATAAGTTTAACTGTGGAAAACGGTAAATCTGATTTTTTCTGGAAATTAATTAATTTTGGCGTATTAGCGTCAGATAGCGAAGAGCAGCGTATTAAAAAATCAGTGCTCACTTTAATTTCTGGCGCGATTGCTATGTTGGCGATTGTTTGGGGTAGTTTATATACTTATTCAGGTTATCCTTTGTCAGGTGCAATTCCTTTAGCCTACGCATTTATTTCTGCTTGTAGTATTACTTATTTTTTTGTTACAAAAAAATTTTCGTTTTTTCGATTTAGCCAATTTTTTATGATGCTTATCTTGCCTTTTCTCCTAATGTGGAGTTTAGGTGGATTTGCTAATGGCAGTGTTGTATTAATTTGGGCGTTTTTTACACCGCTGGCAGCTTTATTTTTTCATGACTTAAATTCATCATTTCGCTGGATAACTGCGTATTTAGTACTTATTGTTATTTCAGCATTTATTGATCCAATAGTCTCTGATTATACACTGCCGATGAATCAATCGCTTAATATCACTTACTTCGTTATGAATATGGGGGCAGGATTTTTATTGATATTTTTTGTGATTAATTATTTTGTTAAAGAATAGAGAGCGTGCAAATTTGGCTGCATTGCAAGCCAAAGAGGAAGCGGTAAAAGCTAAAGAAGATCTTGAGCGCGCTTTCGAGCGCCTCCAAAATAATGAAACTAAAATACGCGAACTCATGTTAACAGATTCGCTTACGGGTTTGGCGAACAGACGTTTTTTAGATGAACGTTTAGCCGATGAAATAGAGCGCTTAAAACGTTATGGAAATCGACTATCTTTAATCATGACTGATCTCGATTATTTTAAGCAAATTAACGATGCCCATGGACATGTGTTTGGTGATGAAATTTTAATTGAATTTGCTAAGATTTTAAAAGAGGATTTAAGGCCGATGGATTTTGCTGCGCGATTTGGAGGTGAGGAGTTTTTGATTATTCTGCCAGAAACTTCAATTGAGTCAGCAAATATCATTGCAGTACGTATAAGAGAAAAATTGTTAAAAACCAAGTTAACAAAAACCGACAAACCGGTCACAGCGAGTTTTGGTGTGACAGAAATTCACACTAGGGATAGCGCAAGAGACGCATTTTTACGGGTGGATAAGGCGCTATATCAATCGAAAGAAAATGGGCGTGATCAAATTACTGTGTTTTGAGCGTGATTTAGCTGTTTTATTTATTAGTATTTTTCTGAAAGATGTGTATTTCGTGATTAGCAGTACAAATTACGAACAATATTGCAAATTGCATTTGTTTGTGTCCAATTCGTTCAAATCAGGTAAAATAGTGCCCATTGATTCATAATTTTGTAATTTACAGGAGCCTTCCTAAGTGCTAGATGCCTATCGATCACACGTTTTAGAGCGTGAAAAAGAAGCTTTACCCCCACTTCCACTCGATGCAGAACAAACTGCTGCACTAATAGAGTTACTCAAAAGCCCCCCTGCTGGCGAAGCAGACTTTCTATTAGAACTATTTATTCATCGAGTTCCCCCGGGAGTTGATCAGGCAGCTTACGTAAAAGCCGGTTTTCTGGCAGATATCACAACGGATAACATTCAATGTGACCTTATCGATAAAACTAAAGCGGTTGAAATTTTAGGAACTATGTTGGGTGGATATAATATTCAACCTTTAATTAATGTTTTAGATAATGATTCACTGGCTCCCGACGCAGTAAAAGCCCTTTCAAAAACCTTATTAATGTTTGACGCCTATCATGATGTCGTTGAAAAATCGAAGAACAATACGTTCGCTAAACAGGTTGTCGATAGTTGGGCGACAGCAGAGTGGTTTACCAATAAACCTGTTATGCCTGAAAAAATAACGGTTACTGTTTTTAAAGTGGATGGTGAAACAAATACTGACGACCTGTCACCTGCTTCAGAAGCATGGAGCCGTCCTGATATTCCGTTGCATGCTAAAGCGATGTTAGGTAGCAAAATGGATGGCGCATTAGCTAAAATTGAAGCGCTTAAGCAAAAAGGTTTTCCTTTAGCCTATGTGGGCGATGTTGTCGGCACAGGTTCTTCACGTAAATCTGCCATAAATTCAGTTTTATGGCATATGGGTAAAGACATACCATTTGTGCCCAATAAACGACAAGGGGGTGTCGTGCTTGGTGGCAAAATTGCGCCGATATTTTTTAATACTGCAGAAGACTCAGGTTGTTTGCCGATTGAAACCGATGTGAATGGCTTGTCTATGGGTGACGTTATTCATATTTATCCTTATGAAGGCAAAATTGAAAACGAAGCGGGTGAAGTTGTTTCCGAGTTTAATTTAAAACCTTCAACTATGCCTGATGAAGTGCGTGCAGGTGGTCGAATTCCTTTAATCATAGGTCGATCATTAACAGATAAAACACGTGAAGCGTTGGGATTGGAATCTTCTGATGTATTCTTGCGACCTCAATCTGCAAATGATACCGGTAAGGGTTATACACTCGCACAAAAAATGGTTGGCAAGGCCTGTGGTGTTGCAGGTATTCGTCCTGGAACTTATTGTGAACCACGTATTACGACTGTTGGTTCACAAGACACTACTGGGGCCATGACGCGTGACGAATTAAAAGAACTCGCTTGTCTTGGATTCTCATCTGATTTAGTGATGCAGAGTTTTTGTCATACTTCAGCTTATCCAAAACCTGTTGATATTAAACTGCAACATAGTTTGCCAGAATTCATACAAAACCGCGGCGGGGTAGCATTGCGTCCCGGCGATGGTGTAATTCATTCATGGCTGAATCGCATGATATTACCCGACACCGTAGGTACTGGCGGTGACTCACATACACGTTTTCCCATGGGAATTAGTTTTCCAGCCGGTTCAGGTCTAGTGGCGTTCGGTGCAGCTTTAGGTGTTATGCCGGTGGATATGCCAGAATCGGTTTTAGTCCGGTTTAAAGGTGAAATGCAGCCTGGAATCACTTTGCGAGATTTAGTTCATGCAATTCCTTATGTTGCCATTCAAAAAGGCCTATTGACCGTTGAAAAAGCCGGTAAGAAAAATGTTTTCTCCGGACGCGTGCTTGAAATCGAAGGATTACCTGATCTAAAAGTTGAGCAGGCTTTTGAATTGGCTGATGCCTCAGCCGAACGATCTGCCAATGGTTGTACAATTAAGTTAAACAAAGAACCAGTCATCGAATATTTGCAGTCAAATATTACTTTATTGAAGTGGATGATCAGTAATGATTATGGTGATCAACGTACTCTGCAGCGTCGAATTAATGGTATGCAGGCTTGGATTGACTCACCGGAATTACTAGAAGCAGATGCAGATGCGGAATATGCTGAAGTTATAGAAATTGATCTCAATGAAATCAAAGAGCCAATTCTTTGCTGTCCTAACGATCCAGATGATGCGAAATTGTTATCAGAAATAGGTAAAGTTGATATCGATGAAGTTTTTATTGGTTCATGTATGACAAATATTGGTCATTTCCGTGCAGCAGGAAAAGTATTGGAAGATGTGACTAATGTACCAACGCGTTTATGGATAGCGCCACCAACAAAAATGGATATGCATCAATTAACAGAAGAAGGTTATTATGCTATTTTTGGTCGAGCAGGCGCAAGAATGGAAATGCCCGGTTGTTCATTATGTATGGGAAACCAAGCGCGTGTTAAAGATAACTCAACCGTAGTATCTACCTCTACACGAAACTTTCCAAATCGATTGGGTAAAAATGCCAATGTTTATTTATCATCAGCAGAATTAGCTGCAGTGACTTCTTTGTTGGGGCATATACCGAATCAAACGGAATACATGGAACACGCTGCTAAGCTTGCACCACTGTCTGATAATATTTACCAATATATGAATTTTAATGAAATGGACGATTATCAATCTGTTGCTGAAGTTTTTGTTCCCATTGAATTGGTAAAGTAAGAATTAGCGGGCTTTAAGCCCGCTTTTTTACTTAGGAATGCCCGTCTTTATTGAAATAAAGCATTACAAGGGTGGGATATATCGTAATTATCTAATTTAGGAATGATGATTTTATAATAACTGGCCAAAAACTCATCCCAATGAGTTTCATTGATAAACTTTCCTTTATTGCCTGTTTTAGTCGTTTCATCCCAATTTTTATAATTAGCATCGCAAGTGTTAAAGTCCCAGGCATTGGGTGCCTGAAAGAAGACGATTGACAGACCACTCGCCTTTGGGCGATCTTTGCCATGATATTCTGCAATCGTCGCTTCTTCGAATAATGCTGTAATTGTCGTATGTTCCTCGAGATTACTTACCAAATCTTCCAGATCCAAATACACATTAAACTGTGTATATAAGTCTATTTGTTGACTATTATTAATTGCGTCTTCAATTAAACGAATTGTTTGAGTTTTTGTACTGACATCTGTTAAATTTAGCATGAATTTTTGTGTTAACGATTCGATATGATCTACTAAGGGTTTAATTTTATTACCATGATGTGCGGCGATGGAAAACCGTTGGTCACTTACACTTTCTCCAGATGAATAAACCGTTTCTTCAAAAAACTTTTGATAACTTTGAACAATTGTTTTAGCCAAAGATGTAGGTGACATATTGTTGTTTGAGCTCAATGCATTTAAGATATTTTGGTAATTCCAACCTTTAGCGTGTCCCACTTCTTGAGAGGAAATAATAATATCCGCCAAGTCAGAAAATTCATATATTGCTTCAATGGTTCCCATGATGCTGGCATCGAGGCCAAGAACATTAATTGTTAAGTTGGCCTCTTCGATGGCCGAGCGCACAAGATGATTATGCAAAGCTGGTGTAATACTCGTTCCATTATCTTCATCTACAAATAATGAACGAGAGATCATGGGTTTTGATGGTGAAGGTCCTGCACCTTGATCCCAGCCGTTGCCATGATCTGATAAAATTAACATGAGATGATCAGAGTGTGCGATGTTTTCCGTTTTTGCCCAGATTAAAAAATCAGTTAATGTTTGAGCCTCTGCCATATTAACTTCACCAATATTTTTCAATTCTGTTGTTACACCTTGCTTAATTTCGTAACGCTTTGCTGGAATACCATTAGGCTGATCAAATTGAACAAGTATACGAACATGTTCTCCTGTTGCACCAGATTGCATTTCGATCATGTCTTCAAGGTTTGCTTGAGCTAGGTCATTATCACCATCTAAGTAAACGAGAATAGTCCAATTAGACTGGGAGGAATTTGAACAAGCAGCAACAAATGTTACGAATAAAAATAGAAAGATTAACTTGTAAGAAACCATATACGGTTTAAATTGATCGAGTTAAGGAGAAGCGAAATTTTAACATAATTTCTGATGTTTCAAAGAAAACGGCGAGGATTTCCTCGCCGTTATTTATAAAATAAGATTATTTATCAATAAACAATTGCAGCACTTGCTGTTCCGGCTGTATCAGCAGGTGTTGCGCCTAGTGCATTACCTGCAAGGTCGGTAACTGCGGTATCTATAGTAACAGTTGCTCCTGGAGTGCAATTTGCGCTTAAAGTAAGAACGGCTGTGTTTGTAGTTGCGACGATATTGCTGATAGTTAATGCCGCATCAGCGCCACCTAATGTGTAATTTGCGACTGTTTCAGCAGCTGTTTCAGCGACATCTTCATTAAATGTGACTGTTACATCTGTTGTCCCACCGGCACATGCTGCTGTAGGTGCATTTGAAGGACCGTTTACATCCGCTGCAACCACTGCAGTACTATCAGCAGATTCGGTTCCATCAGCATTTACTGCTCTAACAATATAGCTGTAAGAGAGTGCTAGTTCGCCATTCTTGTAGGTAGTGATTGGATCATTACTTGCGCCACCGGCATCAGTAAATGTTGATGTTGTTAAGTTAGTTGCATTCACCAGTTGCATTGCAGAATTAACAACACCTGCTGCAGAATCCGTACGATAAACATTGTAGTATGCTGCCCCAGCTCCCCAATTCCAATCCAGGATAGGTGCTGCAAAAACGCCTTCATCTAATGAAGCAGAATTTATCACAGCAACAGTCGGCGCAGTGACAGCTGCAGCGGCACTTGTCGAAAATGTTGCAACAATGGTACCTGCAGTGTGCCCGGTGGAATTAGCTTCGTCCAGGGGTTCGTCATTGGCGTCCATTAAGGTATTACCTGCTGCAATAGTTAGTGTGTAAATAGCGGAAGGTGTTAATGTTGGAATACTGACTGATAAGGCTGTCATTGTTGTATTCCATATCATGCTGTGTGCTACATTGCCGGCTTTCGCTGCCACTGCAACGGTAACATCATCATATAACTCTGTACCCGTCGTTGGTGTTAATCCAGTGGCATAACCGTCAGCCTTCATGGCTTCGCTAAATGTGAATGTGACAGTGCCAGTTGCAGCTGCACCAATATCTGCCCCGTTTTCGAATGTTGTGGTGCCATCGTTGACTGAAATATCGAATATGTAAGGATCTGCAGCATCAGTTTCTGACACTAACAGTGGTTGTGCTGTTCCACCAACTGTTAAAGTAGATTGTTGATTATCTGCAGGTGATGTAAAAGTGCGTGTGCCACGCATACTGTTTGCACTGTTAAAAGCGGTGATGCTATGCGCTGTGCTTGCTTGAACACCAGAAAAAGTAAATGTGGATTCGGAACCCGTAGCCGTTGTAATTTCTTGCAGTAACACTGCGCCGTTAAATAATTGCACAGTGTAGGCTTCGTTAACTAAGGCATTTGTTTCCATATCGCGAATTTCACCCGTGACAGTGGTGGATAATTTACCTTGAGTCCAATTAACATCGCTTACTAAGCCGGAAATTGGTGTATCGTGATTAGCGCTAACGGTGTCGTTTGCGCCATTTCCTTGTAAACTGGAATCTTCAAGTGAGGAATAAGTGACAGAAAATGTCATGGGGCCAACATGATCTGGATAGGCTGCACCCGTCGTTGTTGCCATATTTATCGGACTTGTAACACCTGTGAAATTCACCATGGCGCTATAGCTACCGTTGACAGTGGAGGACGTTGTACCATCGCTAGTCGCAGCTAAATCTGACATTACAAAGACACCATTCGCATTTGTTGTTGCGGTTTTTAAACCGACGTCAATGACTGCCCCAACGATTGGCTCATTAGTTGTAGCGTCTACTAGCGAACCAACAAGTGTGCCTGTTGGTTTGAATAGATCAGGGTTTGGACCTTCAACTGAAGAGGTCGTATTATTGGTATCACAAGCGCTCATGATTAAGGTTGAGCACAGTAATACCAAATAACTGGTAATTTTCCGATTTAACTTCATTTGTATCTCCTGCTTATAAACGAACGGATGTAGAAAATTTAAACGAGACGAATAGAATGGCCTCTCTGCTGCAAAGTGTGTTCCGAATATTGCTTACTGGGTCAGAAAACGTAGATAAATAAAACAAAGCGTTTGTGTTGGAAAAGTTGGATTGACTAGAGAATAATTTTAGTAAAAGTTTGTTTAGAAGAAGTTAAAAATTTAATTGGTTTTTATTTATTTTTAACGCAGTTTACGCTCGCTAGATGACTTAATCAGAGCTTCTATAGATTTTTTTAAGCGTATAATCAAGAAGTGTGATATTCCATTTAGCGCAGAAATTGAAGTCTTACTTGTTACTAATTGAAATTGCATAATTATTTATTTTAAATATTACTAGTCGGAATAAGTCCTGCATAGAGACAGCACCGTGGTGGTTTTTATTCTTTCATAGTAACGGACAATAGCTGTCTTATCTAATAAAATGAATAAATAACATATGATGTGGAATGAATCAGATCATTCGCAGTCAAATTGGATAATTAATTTGTAGCAAATAGTCTTGGAGGACTAAATATGAACAAACTTGTAATTCGCAGCAGAAATTACTCTCTGTTACTTGCTTTGGTATTTGGCGTTAGCGCCAGTGTCGTTGCTGCCCCACATAATATGGCAAGTTGGGGTGGGGAGGCTAAAAAGGGCGCTCATGCGCCTGGTCATGCGATGGGTGGCCATGGTATGGGTGGAGATTGGAAGAAAAAAGGCAATAATCTTGGAATGGGTGGTGAAGGTTTTATGACAGCCCGTTTGCGTGCTGTATGGACTTTAGATTTGTCAAAAGATCAAAAGACAAAAATACGAGCTATTCAACGTGATTTGCGTTCTAAACATTGGGCTTTAGAAGATAAAATTGAATTGGCCGCTGATAAATTATTCGATTTGTATAATTCCGGTAATCGTGATGCAAAAGCCATCGGTGAAGTTTATGGTGAGATATTTGATTATCGACAAGAGATTATTGAAATCGCTATCGATGCTGGCAACAAAGTTGAAGCGGAATTAACGAAAGAGCAACTTAGCTCTTTGAAAAAATGGCGTCCTAAACATAAGTGGGGCGGTGGTTGGGGTGCAGCTAAGTAAGACCGCTTTTAGCTAGATATTATACTAAGGCGTTGATATACCTTTGGGTAAATCAGCGCCTTTTTCATTTCTATCATCTGACTCATCTGCGGGCTAATTTTTACAGTCGCATCGAAAGATTGTTATAATTCGACCATTCTAATTTTAACGAATGGTTTATCTTCAGTTTGCACAATCTCAATCCTAAAGTTTATCTTAGTGGCGCTATCGTTGTTGGATTCTTAAGTATCATTGATGGCCTATTAGGGCTTATTGGATACTCCGGTGGTGTTGCACAAGCGTTTTCTTTATTAGAAATTTGTTGGTTCATCACTTCAATGATATTTTTGCTAGCCTTTAAAAAACAAGAATTACATTTACTTGTGCCTGGAATGTATGTGCTTTATACATTTTACGGATGGTTAGTGGGCAGTTATTTATTGTCAATTAAGCAGCCAGGACAAGAAATAGCTTTACCAATTTGGTACATGGTTTCAGCTACTGCGTTTGGATTATTTTATTGTTTGATCAGTACTCGGACCTATGCAAGATGGTTTGTTAGAAATTAATCATAATGTCTCGTTATCGTCCACGTCAAAAACCTTCATCACCTTACATTACAAATGAAGGTGCTTTAAAACTCCGCAAGGAACTTCAATATTTATGGATGGAAAAACGCCCGGAAGTCACACAAGCTGTGTCAGAAGCGGCGGCTCAAGGGGATCGTTCAGAAAACGCTGAATACATTTATGGAAAAAAACAACTGCGAGCAATTGATAGTCGTGTACGATTCTTGAGAAAAAGATTGGATGTTTTACAGGTCATAGAAGCGCTGCCCAAAGAGCGGGACAAAATATTTTTTGGTGCTTGGGTAAGTATTGAGGATGAGCAAGGTGATGAAAAACGGTTTCGAATCGTAGGTCCCGATGAATTCGATTCTTCAACAGATTATATTAGTATGGATTCTCCAATGGCAAAAGCTTTATTGGGTAAGCAATTAGATGATGAGATATTTGTTGAAACACCAAAGGGTACTAAAATTTGGTTTGTTACCAAAATTCAATATAAGGAAATATAAGCATTAAACAAGAAATCTTACTCATGAATATCGACAAAGTTTATGAGGGTATGAAACAACGCTTTCAAATAAATGGATTTGATATATTACTTATTAAAACGGGCGGTAATATTTACGTTATTGAAAATCGTTGTGGCCATTTCGGAGCAACTTTAGACAACGCCAAAATAGAGAAAGACACGATTACCTGTCAACATCATTTAGCTAAATTTAGTTTACTTGATGGTTATGTGTTAAATGATTTTGTCGAAGACTGTGATAAGCTAAAAATCTATGATTGGAAAGTCGAAAATCAAATAATAACAGTTTCTATTTTTTGATTTTTTCATCTTGAATTCATGTATTGTATTTCCTTTAATTTTAAAAAAAATAAGTTGTAACAAAGATTACAAATTAATGAATTTTCGTTGAATATTGTAGATTGCAGGAGTAATATTGAACGGTTGTCTGTTTGTGGGGAACAGAGAATCAACTTTTAGAATAATAATTCTAATTAATTAATTTATTTTTTTAACAAATTCCGGGTGACTGAAATTATGAGACCTCAATCCAAGCGTTTTACTGTACTTTTATTACTACTCTTTCTGTCAGCCTTTTTGACAGCCTGTTTTGATGATGACGACGATGATCATGCTCATCAAGCAACAGTTGTTCCAGCGGTTAACCCTGCGTTTGATAGCATAACGTCCGTAAGCAAATCTGCTACTGCAGATGGAACATATGAAGCTTTAGAGGCTGCAGATTTTAGTTTTGCTGATGAGACTATTACGCTTAAAGGAAATTTGGTTGGTGCGAGTGGTGCTTATTTGAAAATTGTCGGTAAAGCGACAATTGATGCTGCCGAAGGTGACTATACCGTATATACGTTTCTTGAAAATGACGAAGATAGTGTTGCTGCTAACGAGCTGACTACCTTGATGGTTGCTGCTATAGCAACGGATGAAACTGACGAAGACGGTAATATTATTGATACATTTGCTAAAGCCATTGATCATTTAGAAAGCACGACAGGGCTTTCCGAAATGGATATGACTATGGCTATGACTGCTGAGCAACGAGCAGATATCCCAAATTTGGGTCTCACTTTAGCTGCACTTTCGCCTACGGTTTCGGGAACAACGTTGGATTTTACAACAGTGCTTCAATCTAAACCGTTAAATTTAGATCAAATTGCATGGGGTGCATTGCTTTATGAAAATTGGATGACCTCTCCTAGTGTGGCACCGAGTGCTGCTAGTAATGCACCAGCCGTACATAATCATGGAAAACCTACAGCACGAAGCGCAATGGATCATACTGCTCATGGTTTGGGTGGTGAATTCGGCGATAATCATCAACCTGTAAATTTACAAGTCATGCTAACGGGAGATACGAATGCAGAACCTCATTTAACGCAGGGTAGTTCTGAGCATGAAGGGTTTCGTCGATTCGCAAGCTGTAAAGAATGCCATGGTTGGGATCTAATGGGTGATGAAGGCAGTTTTGCTAATCGTGATTATGAAACAGCGACTTTGATAAACCCTAACGACACAACTGATACAGCGGATTTTTCTAACCGCCCTAAGGCAATAGCTAACACTAATTTAGCAGACAATACTGATATTGATGAGAGTAAGATTGTTAGCGCATCGGGTATTTATTATGCAAATGTTGATTCGCATCTTATGGAGGAATCTGCAGCCGACTTAGCAACGGCCTGGAATGCTAAAGTTGAGGAAGCAGAAGGGGGTATTCGCAATAGTGATAAACATCCAGATTATACACGTTCGACAGCGACTGACGCAGATGCAAATGACGGTGCAGTGAATGATATGGTGCCATCTGAAGAACAAATCGAAGCGATGGTAGCATTTTTAAATTATGATGGGGCAAAAATGGACCATGTAATGACTTGGAATGCTGATGATGCAGAGTACACGCCTGTAACAGGTGGTCATGCTGAACACGGTGAAGAGCATTATGCAAATTATTGTTTTCGTTGTCATGCTGCACCAAATACCACCAGTCCAAACCCACTGTTTGCAGATTCTAATTTGATGGGATATATCACTAAAGGTGGCGATAGCATAGACGGCGAGCGATTTAGTGCGGTAGCTCACGTAGCGCGTTGGGGTAAAGCGGGTAAAGTGATGACACGTGATCGAGTGGGTTATCCAAGTGCTCATGACGTTGCAGGAATTATGGCCTATTTAAAAGCTTATCAGGATGGGGATACGGAATATACAGCAGCTACTGCAATGGGTAATGTAGGAATGGGGACTGCGGCTACAGGTGAAGCTTTTTATTACCAAAAATGTGCAGGTTGCCATGCAGCTAGTGCTGATTCCTTGACTGCTTCTGTTGAATCTTCATCGGAAGGAGAGGGAGAAGACACGACATTTCGTTGTCATGTTGTGGCTTCTGATGGTACAGAATCACTGGAAGCGGCTGTAGATGGTTCCTGTGGTGATAATCATGCTGTTCCAAATTTAGGGAGTGCAATGCATCATACTAGGATGAAAAACGATTTATCTACAATCTCTAAAGTCATGACAAATGTAGATAAGTTAACGCAACAAAACATTAATGATTTAGCGGCATTTTTTAATAGCTTGGCTAATGATGAAATGTAAATCTATTTGAAAGCGTGATATAAAGAGGGAGTCTAATTTACTGGACTCCCTTTTTAGTTTTAGGGGGCTTATTTAATTTGTTAATTAACTATTCGTTTAATACTAAAAATTAAAACATTATTCGAGGCATATTTGATTAATATTCAAACCATCTCTGTTTTAGCAATCGGATTTCTACTTGGTGCTTTATTTTTTGGTGGTAGTAGTGCAGTGCTAGGTTATACAAATACCACGGAGTTTTGCACATCTTGCCATTCTATGAAGACCAATCACGAAGAATACAAAGAATCCATGCATTTTAAAAATCCATCAGGTGTAGTCGCAGAGTGTGCTGATTGTCATGTACCCAAGCAACTGGGCCCTATGTTATGGGCTAAAATTGTTGCTGTGAAAGATGTCTATCATGAAATAGTTGGAACAATCGATACCGAAGAAAAATTTGAAGCACGACGATGGGAAATGGCCAATCGGGTTTGGGATAAAATGCGTGCTACAAATTCCAGAGAGTGTCGAAATTGCCATAGTTTTAGTGCAATGGATCTTGCAGAACAAGATAAGATGGCGCGTAAAAAGCACGAAGATGCTGAGCAGAAGGGTAAAACTTGTATTGATTGCCATAAAGGGATTGCCCATGAAGAACCGGACGAGCCAGATGACGAGAGCTAAGTAAATTGAAAATATTAATGTCTAAGAAATTGCTTTTATTAATCATTATTACAATCCCGGTGCTAAATTCCGTTTTTGCAGCTAGCCCTTCAAAAGGTGAGCAACTTGCTTGGACTTGTTTTAGTTGCCATGGTGTTGATGGTGTTAGTCAGGGACCAGCTACGCCGGTTATCGCAGGGATTTCAGAGAATTATATCATTGGGGCTATGTTGTCATATAAGTATGCAGATGACTTGGATAAAGCATCGGATATTTTAGATAAACATGAAGAATTAGAGGATGTTCGTGTTCAGCAACGATTTTCAGCTATGATGAATCGCATAGCCAAGGCGTATAGTCTTGAAGAAATTCGAGAGTTAGCTTATTTCTTTAGCCAAAAAGAATTTATTATGCCTGATCAAGTCTATGATAAAGCCGCTGCCAAGAAAGGTAAAAAATTACATAAAAAATATTGTGAAAAATGTCATGAAGACTGGGGTACGACGACTGATGACGATGTCGGTTTATTGGCTGGACAATGGAAACAATATTTAACGTTCACCTTGAATGATTTTGCAAACGGTGATCGAGAAATGATAAAGAAAATGAAGAAAAAGATGAAAAAAATGCTAAAAAAACATGGCGACGAAGCGTTAGATAATTTGACCCATTTTTATGCGAGTAAAAGTGACTAAAAAATGAATCAAAAAAAACTTTCTCGGCGTCAATTTATTCAGGCTTGCGGAATATCTGCAGTGGTTGGTGTATCTGCTTGGTCAAATGTATTTGCCACGAATAAAGCAAAAGTTGTTATTATTGGTGGTGGTGCGGCGGGTACTATCGCTGCTAAATATCTTCAACAATTAAATCCTGCACTAGATATTAGTCTTGTAGAGAAAAATAATAATTACCATGCAGCGTTTATGAGCAATCAATTATTGAGTGCTACATGGGCACCAGAAAAATTTAACTTTAGCTATGAAAACCTTAAAAGTACCGATATTAAATTTCTAAATGAAGAAGTCACTGGCTTAGATTCATCGGCGAAAACGGTGAAAACTGCAAGCGGTAAAAATATTCCCTTTGATAAATTAATTGTGGCAGTGGGCGCTGAAGCAGATTTATCCGGCTTAGATGGATTGACACCAGAACTCATTAAAGCCCATGCATGGACCGATGCCAGTGATGTTTCTGCCTTGTTTGACAAAGTCAAAACCTTAAAGTCAGGTGGCGATGTGTTACTGAGTATTCCTAAGGGAGAGATAAATGGATCAATGGCAGTTTATGGTCGTGTTAGTCAAATAGCCCGTTATCTCTCTGTCAACAATAAAAAGGCAAAAATACAGGTTTTAGATCCAAAAGCAAAAAATAAAACGCATAAGCTGTTTGCCCAAGCCTGGCAAGAAATGTATCCAGGCATGATTGATATCCAAAATAATATTATTACCACTAAAATTGAAAATAGTAATAGTATTGTCGGCAATGGAAATAAGTTATCCGCTGATTTAATGAATATAATACCACCTCAAAAAGCAAGTAACTTGGCAAAGTTATTGGGGCTAAGTGATGATTCTGGTTGGTGTCCAGTTTATGCCGAATCTTTTGAAAGCAGAAAAATTAAAGATGTACATGTTATTGGTGATGCCATTAAAGGTTTTTCAGAATTTCGAAAAAATGCACAAATGGCAAATTCACAAGCCAAAATAGTTGCAATTATTGTTGACAGTTTGCTAAGAGAAAGTAAATTACCATCGATTTTACCGCCATTGATTGATTCTGAATACAGTATTATTGGAAATCAATATGCTGTCTCATCGACAAAATTATTTCGATTAGAGAATAAAACCTGGAAACTGCAAACGGATGAAATCAGTGCATTGGACGCAGCAGAAAAACAAAGACAACGGGAATATGTTTATGCCGAAAGTTGGTTTAATAATATTACAAATGAAATGTTCTCCTAGGGCTTGGATATGATTCGCATTATTTTGCAATCGATTTTAATGATCAGCCTGCTGATATCATTTAACATAAATGCTAAAGACGAAAAAATAGAAATCGATCCTGATTGGAC
>Ga0316207_10001095_pt1 | contig 36018 bp, 36 predicted proteins | sample 6weekpyrite_MG_FD_204943 | JGI IMG/M metagenome (GOLD analysis project Ga0316207, IMG submission 204943) | Microbial mat bacterial communities from mineral coupon in-situ incubated in ocean water Damariscotta River, Maine, United States -... | ecosystem: Environmental > Aquatic > Marine >... | reverse complement strand
AATAAATCCCAAATCACTGAATTTACCGGCTGGTCCAGAGACACCGTTTGATCTTAATATGACTGAAGAATCTTTTCCAAAGGTTGCTGAGTATATTAGAGAATTTGGCGATTATTCGCTCATTAAGCCCGTTTCTCGCTCACAAAATACCATTTTGATTAATGACCCTGATGGAGTGAAGCATATTTTAGTGAAAAATCACGAGAACTATGTAAAAGGCCCCGGTTTTGAGCGCGTTAAAATGTTGCTCGGCAACGGCATTATTGTCAGTGATGGCGAATTTTGGCGAAAGCAACGCCGCATGATTCAGCCCGCTTTTAGCCGTAAATGTATCGATGGTTTAGCGCTAAAAATTCAAAAAGCCAACCAACAGTGGTTAACGAGTTGGCAAGATAAGGCAGAGAAATCTGAAGTCATTGATGTTACCGATGAAATGAGCAAGCTTTCGTTGGAGATTATTCTACGCTGTTTGTTTGGTGATGATCTTGATCAGTTAATTGAACAAGAAAAGGGCAACCCTTTTTCTATTTTGACCGATGACTTATCACGGGACATGCAGTTGGTCATTCGTTTTCGAGCTTTGAAAGCATTGGTTCAGCAATTGATTGATCAACGTCGTGAATCAGATACACAATTCCATGATTTTCTCGAAGCCTTTATGGAAGCAAAGGATAAAGAGTCTGGCGAGGGCATGACCGATAATGAAATTATCGATGAAGTCATGACGTTAATTATTGCGGGGCATGAGACAAGTGCCAATACGCTGAATTGGGCCTGGTATGAGCTTTCACAAAATGCCGAGGTTGAGAAAAAATTACATGCTGAAGTCGATCAGGTTGTCAGTAGTGATATTCCAAGTTTTGAAGAGTCTGGTTTACTAGCTTTTAGCCGGCAGGTTATCGAAGAAAGCCTGCGCTTGTATCCTCCGGTTTGGTTATATTCACGAACAGCCATCGCAGATGATAAAGTTGCTGATTATGACATTCCAGCAGGAACAAATGTATTTTTTACACCTTATTATTTACATCGTCATCCACAACACTGGGATGAGCCTGATAAATTTAATCCAGAACGTTTTACGCCTGAAGCTATAAAGCAGCGGCATAAATTTGTCTTTATTCCTTTTTCTGCCGGAGCACGTCGTTGCATAGGTGATTATTTTAGTATCGTTGAAATGCAAATACATTTAGGTACGATGGCGAAAAAATTTAAACTGGAATTTGTTGCTGAAAATAAAGTTGAATTAGATCCGCAAGTGAATTTGCGTAGCAAACATAATATTATGATGAAGTTAATTAAACGATAAAGGCTTTAACCATGTCGAGTTTTACCACGCTTATTGAAGCGCTTGAACAACATAGTACAGATGAACGCAGTTTGACCTATATCGAAGGTAAAGAAACTGAATCAACGATTACATTTAAACAGCTACACCAGCGTGCGCTTGGTATGTTGCATCATTTTCAACAACAAGGCTTAAAACCCGGCGACGAGTTAATTATTTTTTTACGCAACAATGAAACTTTTCTTGATGTTTTTTGGGGCGCAATTTTTGGTGGCATTATTCCTGTCCCTGTTGCTGTAGGTATTAGCGATGAACATCGTTCAAAGTTATATAAAATTTATAATAAGCTACAACGTCCCTTTATTTTTACCGATAAAGATAACCTTGAACGTTTAAAAAAATATGCTGATGATGCTGGGTTAGATAGTGAATATGAAACATTAAAAGCAACAACCGTGCTTGCAGAAGAAACCTCTGATCTCAGCCAGCAAGGTGTACAACATAATGCCAAAGAAGATGATGTTTGTTTTATTCAATTTTCTTCTGGTTCAACCAGTGATCCTAAAGGTGTTGTGCTAACGCATAAAAATTTAATACTCAACGTGTTAGCAAAGGGCACAGCGGGTGGTTATACCAAGGATGATATTTCATTAAGTTGGATGCCTTTAACCCATGATATGGGATTGATAGGCTTTCATATCAACATGATCGTTTGTTATATGCATCACAGTATTATGGCAACGGATTTGTTTAGTCGCAGGCCAGGACTATGGCTACAAAAAGTCAGTGACAAACGTGCCAGCGTTATTTGTTCGCCTAACTTTGGTTTTAAACATTTTCTAAAAGCCTTGGGTGATAAAAAAATGCTAGGCATGGATTTATCCTGTGTTCGCGTTATTTTAAATGGTGCAGAGCCTATTTCAACGCGCTTATGCGATGAGTTTTTACAACGTTTAGCGCCTTATGGCTTGAAGCATACAAGCATGTTACCTGTTTATGGGTTAGCAGAAGCAACATTAGCGGTTGCTTTTCCTAAATGGGGACAAGACTATCGTGCGGTACATGTTGATCGTCATAAGTTAAAAGTTGGAGATAGGGTTACTTATCTTGATAAAGATAATGCAGATACATTATCTTTTCCTGTCGTTGGTTTTGCTGTGCCTGATATGAATATTCGTATTGGTGATATTGAAGGCAATGATTTTGCTGAAGATACTATTGGCAGTATTTTAATTTCCGGGCCAACGGTTACTCAGGGTTACTATTATGATGAAGAAGCAACTAAGGCGGTTATGACCCCGAATGGTTGGTTGGATACGGGTGATCTTGGTTTTATACATAATAATGAACTCGTGATCACGGGTCGCAGCAAAGAAATTATTTTTGCCAATGGGCAGAACTATTATCCACATGATCTTGAATCAATTTTAATTCATGGTGAAGGTATTGAATTAGGCAAAGTTGCCACTTATGGTATCTGGGATGAAAAACGACAGCGTGATGAATTATTGGTATTTATTATTTTCCGTGGCGATTTAAAAGACTTTGTTGAGCTAGCAAAAAAAGCATCACACACCTTAAATGAACAAGCGGGCCTTGAAGTTGACTATGTTATTCCTGTTAGTCGCATTCCAAAAACAACCAGCGGAAAATTTCAACGTCGCCTTCTTGCGGATGACTTTGAAAATGGTGAATACGACTCAGCATTAAAAGAACTTGAAAACTTTATGCATCCTCAAACAGCGGTAAGCACAGATGAAAATTTATCGCCATTGCAACAGGAGCTAAAAGATATTTGTAATAATATTGTTGAAGGTCGAACTTTAGAAGTAAATGATAACTTTTTTGAATCGGGTATTAGTTCATTAATGTTGGCAGAAATTCATCAGCAAATTGATGATCGTTATCCTGGTAAGGTTGATATTGTTGATCTATTTGAATATCAAACGATTATGGAGCTGGGTAAGTTTATGCAGGGCGTTCTATAAGGCTCTATCAAAACATATTCTCTACGGTATTTTTTATTATATTTGCAAGTTCTCGTGTCGCAGGGCCAATATTTTTCGGCTGGCCATAACTCATATATAAAAAGGCTTTATAGGTTGCCCCTTGCTCAAGTCGTAATGGTTTGAGTAGTCCATCTCCAAGTGATTCGATTAATCGATTACTAGGCAACCAACCGTATCCGAGGCCATGTTCGATGGCACTTAAAGCACTTTCAATACTACTTACCGTCCAACGATCCTGGGAACTTAACCAACCAACATCCATTTTTTCATGCTGTCCTGAGTCACGTATAACAACATGCATGTGCTGTGCTAGATCGGTTGAGGTGAGGACGCGATTAAGTTGATGTAATGGATGATTCGGGTGTGCTACAGCAATAAGTTCAACTTCAATAAGTGGATTTGAAAGAAACCCGTCAGGTATTTCTACTCCAATAACCAGTTCCGCATCGTCATTTAGCAGGGCATCACTTGCTCCGGAGAGAATAACTTGCTTGAGTTGAACTCGGGTGCCCTGGCTTTGCTCGGCGAAGCTTGATAGCGCCCCCATGAGTAAATCATTAGGAAAAACGGCGTCAACCACAACGCGTATTTCTGCTTCGCGGCCTTGTGATAAATGATGTGCAAAATTCTCAATTTCTTCTGCTTCGCTCATGAGGTGACGTGAGCGTTGTAACAAAATTTCCCCTTGTTTCGTGATAAGCGCTTTGCGTCCTTCAATTTTCAACAGAGAAATGCCCAGCTGTTCTTGCAGACGCGTCATGGCATAACTCACAGCGGATTGACTGCGATGAAGGTGCTTTGCTGCTTGTGCATAGCCTCCGCAGTCAATAATGGCGTGAAATACACGCCATTGCTCTAATGTCACTCTTGGGTTAATCATTACCTGAGCAATATATCAGTTTATTTGATGTAAAACAGCTAAATATTGTATTTTTATATTAGTTATTTAAAGACTATAGTGTGTTTAGTCGTTCACAAACTACAAAGGAGAAGAAAAATGACTAAATACAGTAGTTTAATATCAAGGGTTTTATTGTCACATATTTTTATCTTAGCCGGGTTTTCTAAAATTACGGGCTATGCCGGTACTCAAGGCTATATGGAGTCGGTTGGTGTTCCGGGCATGTTATTGCCGCTGGTTATTTTATTAGAATTAGGTGGTGGATTGGCCATATTAGTTGGCTTGAAAACGAAACTTGTTTCTTACGCATTAGCAGGATTTTCCATCATCGCGGCGATTATTTTTCATAGTAACCTTGCAGATCAAATACAGATGATCATGTTTATGAAAAACTTTGCGATTGCTGGTGGCCTTTTATTATTGGCTGAGCACGGGGCTGGAAGATATAGTTTCGATAATCGTTAGTAAATAAAACTCATTTCACTGCGAGATGACTCTTGCAGTGAAATTCATTAACTACACTCTAAAAAAGAGAAAATTATGCAAAAGCCAATAATCTCAGATAACAAACCTAAAGCCGTTACCTTAGAGAAAGGAGAAGAGTACTATTTTTGTACTTGTGGGCGCTCAAGTAACCAACCTTTTTGTGATGGATCACATGCTGGGACAGAGTTTTCTCCTAAAGGGTTTACCGCAGAAGAAAGTGGTGAAAGTTATTTATGTGCATGTAAACACACTGCAAATGCCCCATTTTGTGATGGTTCACATAAAGAATTTACAGATGAGCAGGTTGGCAAAGAAGGGCCTGGTATAAAAGTAGATTTTGAAGAATCGCCCCTTGCAACGGCAACAGTAGAAGAACCTACGGTTGCATATATTCACCAACTTGCGCGAGAAGGTTTAAGTAAGTTAGGACACCATGGTCAAATGACATCAATGGGAGTACCTCGACACTTACTACCTCATTGGGACGACCTGCAAGTTATGGTCGCACAAATGGCGGTTAAACCTTTGATGGAAGATCAGAATGTTAATACTGAACTGGTCATTGGTCCTGAAGCGAAAAAACCCTTAGTGTTAAAAATTCCACTCTTTGTTTCTGATATGAGTTTTGGTGCATTGTCTGAAGAAGCCAAAATTTCATTAGCTACAGGAGCGGAACTTGCCGGGACAGGAATTTGTTCGGGAGAAGGAGGGATATTGCCTGAAGAACAAGAAGCCAACTCCCGCTATTTTTATGAGTTGGCAAGTGCAGGCTTTGGATATAAAGAAGAGCTTTTAAAAAACGTACAAGCTTTCCATTTTAAGGGAGGGCAAGGCGCAAAAACCGGAACGGGTGGACACTTGCCGGGGAATAAAAACAAAGGAAAAATATCTCAGGTAAGAAATATACCTGAAGGAGAGCCTGCTGTTTCTCCACCAACATTTAAAAATTTATCTTCTGTGTCAGATTTTAAAAAATTTGCAGATCGGGTTAGAGAGATTACAGGTGGTATTCCTATTGGTTTTAAATTGAGTGCAAACCATATAGAAAAAGATATTCAGTTTGCTTTAGATGCTTCTGCCGATTATATCATTTTGGATGGTCGTGGCGGTGGTACCGGAGCGGCACCTGAAATGTTCAGAGATCATATTAGTGTGCCAACAATTCCTGCATTGGCCAGAGCCAGGCGGTACCTGGATAAACAAGGTGCGAGTGGCCGAGTAACTTTAATTATTACCGGTGGCTTACGTGTACCAATGGATTTTGTTAAGGCCTTAGCGTTAGGGGCTGATGGTATTGCTATTTCAAACAGTGCAATGCAAGCCATAGGCTGTGTTGCTGCAAGAATGTGTAATACGAATAACTGTCCTACAGGTATCGCCACACAAAAAGAAGATTTGCGTCAACGACTCGATATAAAAAAATCATCGAAACAATTATATAACTTCTTTGATGTATCCACAGAATTGATGAAAGTGATGTCGCGTGCATGTGGTCATGATGATTTAAATAAATTCAATATAAATGATCTTGCGACATGGAAAAGAGATATGGCATTTCTTTCAGGTGTTCAATATTCAGGCTCTATGGATAAGTAATACTTTAAATATATTAGAAGACAATAGAAGTTATAAAACAAGGTATGCAAAATGAGTTTATTAATTAAGGGTAAGATAGAAGACGATTGGTTTGATAAAGTCAGTGATGAAGGTGAATACGTTCGCAAAGACTCTCAGTTTCGTAATTGGATTACCCCTGGTGGTGAAGCTGGAATAACGGGGGAAGCGGGTTTCAAAGCCGAAAAAAATCGTTATCACCTTTATGTTTCCTATGCTTGCCCATGGGCACATAGAACGTTGATTTTTCGTAAACTTAAAAAACTTGAAGATATGATAAGTTTTTCTGTTGTACATCCTTTTATGGACAATCAAGGTTGGGATTTTAAAGATAACTACCCTGAAGCAACAGGAGATACCCTATATCAGTTAGAACGTATGCATGAAATTTATACCAAAGCAGAGCCAAATTATAGCGGTATTGTCACTGTGCCAGTACTGTGGGATAAAAAACAGGAAACGATTGTTAATAATGAATCATCAGAAATTATTCGTATGTTGAATAGTGCCTTTAATCATTTAATTGATGATGAGGTTGTACAAGGTTTGGATTTTTATCCTGAGGATAAAAGAGTTGATATCGATGAAATAAATTCTTTAGTCTATGAAAATATAAATAATGGCGTTTATCGAACGGGATTTGCAACCACGCAAGTATCATATGAAAAGGCATACAATCGTTTGTTTGATGCGCTCGATAAAATTGAAGAACGTTTAAGTCAACAGAGATATTTAACCGGTTCAATGCTTACAGAAGCAGACTGGCGCTTGTTTGTGACATTAATCCGTTTTGATCCGGTTTACGTTGGTCATTTTAAGTGTAATAAAAAGCGAATAGCAGATTATCCAAATTTATTTAATTTTATGTTGGAGCTTTATCAGGTTGAAGGTATAGCTGAAACAACATTGTTTGATCATATTAAATACCATTATTATTTCAGCCACGACATGATCAATCCAACGAGAATTATTCCTCTTGGACCAGAACAAAACTTATTACAAAAACATAACCGGGATAAATTGTAATGGATACTCATGACTCAGAAAAAAATGTATTTATTCAATCTGCCATAGAAATGAGTGAAGGTGATGGTGTTGATGTGGATCGACTTTTTCCTGTTACCCGGGATCGAATGAATTTTGATCCTTTTGTATTATGGGATAATTTTAATATAGGACCGGGACATGGTTTTCCGACACATCCTCATCGAGGGTTTGAAGCGATTACTTATATGTTTAGCGGCAGTATTGAACATAAGGACAATCTTGGAAATCAGTCTAGAGTGACTTCAGGTGGAGCACAACGATTTACTGCTGGGCGCGGTATCGAGCATTCAGAAATGCCTGATACACAAGAAATGAGCAAAGGAATTCAGCTGTGGGTAAATTTAGCAAAAGACCTTAAATCGATTGAACCGTCCTATCAGCAAGTTGATAAAGATAATATTCCGGTCAAAGAGATTGAAGGTGGAAAAATTAGCATCATTGTTGGAGATGAGTCTCCGGTAAAACTAAATACTCCTGTACGTTATTTAGAGGTTTCATTAGATAATGATGCTATTTTAACCGAGCCGGTACCGAGCGATTTTCGTGGTTTTGTATATGTTTTATCTGGTCAACTATCTATTAATGGGAAATTAGTAGAACAACGACAAGCTTTTTATTTTGAAAATATAGAAGAGCTTAAGGTTAAAACTGTGACAAAAAGTCATTTTATGCTTTGCATGGGGAAGCCGCATAAAGAACCCATTCGACAGTATGGTCCTTTTGTTGATTAAAGTGTTATAAATAAACTCATATTATGTATGTGACAAACTGTAAATTTTTTCATTATATTTTTACCAAGGAATGAAAAAATTATACTATGCTTTTATAAGGATAATTATTGGATTTGACAGAGTTAAATGAACGAACCAGTCATATACATCATTGATGATGAACCGCAAACAGTTACACTATTAGCAGAATATGTTGCATTAGTAGGGTATGAGGCTAAAACATTCGTTGAAGCAGAAAAATTCTTCACTGAAACGATATCTATTGCTAATGGTTCAATAATGGTATTGGATCTTAATATGCCAAAAATGGATGGCATAGAAGTAATGCGGCAGATGGTGGAAATGGGGAAATTATTACCTTTAGTTTTAGTAAGTGGTTATGATTCTGGAGTATTACATTCTGCTGAGCAATTGGCTAAAGCATATTCACTCGATATTATTGCGACGCTTGAAAAACCTTTTACTTTTAAGCACTTCAAAGAGATCCTTGAAAAATATGCGAAAAAATCTGAACGTCGTCTTACACCTCGTAAGAAGTTAGCTGTTACACCCTCTGAACTAGAAAACGCCATACTTAACAAACAACTCATTTTACATTATCAGCCACAAATAAATGTTAGTAGTGGAGAACTGACTGGTGCAGAAGCACTGGTTAGATGGGAACATCCTGAACACGGTTTAATATATCCAGATTTATTTATTAGCTTGGCAGAAGAAAGTGGTTTAATTGCTGATTTAACAGGTCAAGTAATTCGTATGGCAATGGATCAAGTTTTAAAGTGGAAGTCTAGCGATCTTGTTATTCCTGTATCGGTTAATATTTCAGCTGAAAATATTACTTCCTTATCACTGCCTGAGCAGCTGAGTAATATGTTAAATCAACATCAACTTGAACCAACTATGTTGACCTTAGAAGTAACCGAGAGTGCATTAATGGGTAAGTTGGTAACTTCGTTAGATATTTTAACCCGCCTTCGTATGAAAAATATTAATCTTTCTATTGATGATTTTGGTACGGGCTATTCTTCTTTATCGCAACTTTATCGAATGCCTTTTACCGAATTAAAAGTCGATCAAAGTTTTGTTATGAATATGGTGAATGATGAAGAAGCAAGAGGAATTGTAAAAACGTGCATTATGTTAGGACATGAACTTAATATGCAGGTGGTTGCTGAGGGAGTAGAAGATTCTGAAACGCTTGAATTATTAAAAGGTATGGGCTGTAATATCGTGCAAGGCTACCATATTGCTAGGCCAATGCCAGCTGAAAGTATATTGCCATGGATTCAATCTCGTTAATTTTCCACTAATAACACTAAGCAAATAACTTCTTCCACCAGCATCGACGATTATTGGGTGGGTTTAAAGCAGACTCTAACTCAATAGGTTGTATTTTAGATAGTATCCATCCTGGCATGGGTGGGTTATCACTAAACCCGCATGAGACACCAAGATTATTTGGATCATAAATTTTTATAAAGCTTGGTTTCGTTTTATTATCAGCATAGACAATGCCACAATAATCTTCGGTGTGATCCTGATGTAATAGGGCATCAATTTCTTTAACGAAAGATAATAATTTTTCTTTTGTTGATTTTTGCTCAGGTGGTTGTTCACCAACAGCATATATATACCAACTATCATCGGCTTGCTCATTTAATAGTGACCAAAAATCATCTAACTGTGGCCAACGCATCATTGAGGTAAAGCTTCCTCGGTAGGCACTTATAAAGCGAGGTGTGACTTCATTTTCCATATGCACTTCCGCAAATAATTTTGTACTGATTGGCTTAGTATAGTTATTTTGTCACAACAGTCTGTATCTTTAGTTACTTTATTATAAAAAAGGGGCATATATCATGCCCCTTTTTTTATTATGCTGCTGTTTCCGATGAAAGGTATTCAGCTAAACTTTCCGAACCACCAATGTAATCACCATCAATAAATATTTGTGGCACACTAGATGACGCAGTAACAGCACGTAAAGTTGCTTCAGTGTAATCACGGTTTAATACCAATTCTTCATATTGCATATCTGCATCAGCAAGCATACCTTTTGCACGAACGCAGAACTCACAATCAGGACGTGTAAAAATTGTCACATCACTTGGTTTTTTCGCGTTTGGTGCAATATATGCCAACATGGTGTCTGCATCTGAAACATCAAATGGATCACCTGGAACATTTTCTTCAATAAACATTTTCTCGACTACACCATTTTTTACCAGCATAGAATAACGCCACGAACGTTTGCCAAAGCCTAAATCTTCTTTATCGACAAGCATTCCCATTCCATCTGTGAACTCACCATTGCCATCAGGAATGAACGTCACGTTCTCTGCATTTTGACCCTTTTTCCATTCATTCATAACAAAGGCATCGTTAACGGACATACAAATAACATCGTCAACACCATTTTCTTTGAAAGTCGGGGTCAATTGATTATAGCGTGGAACGTGTGTTGATGAGCATGTTGGTGTAAATGCACCAGGCAATGAAAATACCACAACAGTTTTGTCTTTAAAGATATCATTAGTTGAGACATCTACCCACTGATGATTATCTCGTGTGCGAAAAGTTACTTGCGGGACATTTTGACCTTGACGATTTTCCATTTTATTTTCCTCTATATTTAATAAATTATTTGTAAAGGCTTTATTGCAGCACTTGCCTTGAATACGTGTGTATTATCGGTATTTTTTATTAATAGATATAATTGTTTATTTCTACTATAATGATAGATTATACCTATTAGGTGGTGAGCAGGATGAATTTAAGAGAATTAGAGTATCTTATTGCCGTTGATGAAGAAAGACACTTTCACAAAGCTGCTGAGCGTTGTTTTGTTAGCCAACCCACCTTAAGCGGTCAGCTAAAAAAGCTGGAACAGGAGCTGGGCGTTTTGCTGGTTGAAAGAAATAACCGACAGGTGTCGATGACGGAAGCCGGGATTAAGGTAGTGCAGCGTGCTCGTACTATTTTAGCGGAGGTTAACAGCATAAAGGATATTGCAAATTATTTTCAAGATCCTATGGTTGGCGATGTACGGGTTGGGATTATTCCAACAGTTGCACCATATTTATTACCGCATATTATGCCTTCGTTGAATGCGTACTTTTCCGATTTGAAAATTTGGTTATATGAGTATCAAACTCATGTCTTGCTAGAAAAACTACAAAATGCCGAATTAGATTTTTTAATTTTAGCGCTGCCCATCGAAAAACATGACTTTGTGGAACTGGATTTATTTAGAGAACCTTTTCGACTCGCGGTAGAAAAAAAACATGCCCTGACTAAACATAAACAAGTCAATATGGGTGATATTGTTCAAGAAGAGTTGTTGTTACTGGAAGAAGGGCATTGTTTACGAAAGCATATATTGGATGTTTGTTTACTTGCGGGTGTGAAAGAACAAGGGCAATATCATGCTACCAGTTTAGAAACCCTGCGCCATATGGTGGGTGAAGGTATGGGGATGACTTTAATGCCTGAACTCGCAGTGCCCATAAAAATAAAAAAGTCGGATGAGATTCAATATATCGAGTTTAGTGATCCTAAACCAAACCGACGCATTGGAATGATTTACCGGAAAAACAGTTATCGCGAAGAAACTTACCATAATATTGCTGAGTTGATTAAATCTGTTTTACCCGTCAATGTCTTTTTCTAAAATTTTGCAGGGAGTAACTAATGCAAACGCAATCACTTATTTACCCAATGGCAACACTGTTTTTGTTAAATATGTTGGTCATGTTTATGATGTTATTTTTTCGTGTTAAAGCCGTACGTACACGACAAGTTTCACCGCGATATTTTAAGTTGAATAAGGGCTCTGAAATACCCGATCAGCTGGAAGCCTTGAGTCAAAATTATACTAACTTATTAGAACTTCCCTTGTTGTTTTATATTGTTTGTTTAACTGTAATAACGCTTAATCTTAATATTGAATACTTTTTACTCTATGCATGGATGTATGTTGTGTTTAGATATATACATTCGTTTATCCATATCACTTATAATCATATCTTACACCGGCTCTTTATATTTTTTATGTCCTGCGTTATGTTGATTATGATGTGGTTTCAGTTAGTTAATGAATGATACACGCAAAGAATATCATTGTGATGTATTGCTTGATAATAGCAGTGCAGTTGAACTCCTTGCTGATGAAACAGGGTTTTCAAAACAAAAAATAAAGCAAGCAATGCAAAAAGGTGCAGTATGGTTGACGGATAGTCGGGGAACGCATCGTTTACGTCGCCATAGTAAAAAATTACCGGTTGGCAGTACCTTACATTTTTATTTTGACTCTCGGGTTCTCAGTGAAGAGGTAGCTGATGCGAAATTGGTTTGTGATGAAATAGATTATAGCGTTTGGTACAAACCAAGAGGGATGCTGTCTCAGGGGAGCAAATGGGGTGATCATAATGCCATTAACCGCTGGGTTGAAAGAAACTTGGAACCTCAACGTCCTGCTTTTACCGTTCACCGTTTAGATCGTTTTGCCAGTGGTTTGATTTTGATTGCACATAAGAAAAAAATGGCAACCGCTCTTTCTGCTTTATTTCAAAATAAGCATATAAATAAACAATATAAGGCAATTGTTCATGGGGAGTTTCCTCCTGAAAAAATAACAATTAGAGATGATGTAGATGGTAAAAATGCGGTTACTCATGCCTCTTTATTGAAGTATGACCGTGAAAGTGATACTTCATTAGTTCAGGTAGATATTGAAACGGGGCGTAAGCATCAAATTCGCTACCATTTATCTGGCGCCGGTTTTCCCATTGTAGGTGATAGATTGTTTGGTGATAAAGTTGATGAGCAAGATTTACAACTAACTGCATTTAAGCTTTCTTTTGTTAGTCCAATCGATGGAGAGAAAAAAGAGTATGTATTGGAGCAAGAATATCAACCGTATTTAGATAATATTGAAAACATCTAGCAAACCGATACTACTGATAAGCAAGAGTACACCACCAGTAATACGCTTAAAGCTTTGATCATTTTTTAATATATGATCGTGAAGTTTAAGCCCGATAACATGTCCTATTGCACCTGCCGGGAGTAATGCTAATGCAGTTATCAGATGTATATCAATTCCCAGCGCAATGAATGTGCTCATTTTTATGCTGACTAGGATGAACCATAAAACAAATAAAGTATTACGTAACTGTTCAGCTGCAACATGGCGCATGAATACGGCAACCATTAAGGGGGCGCCGGTGAGTGAAGTACCTGCAACATAGCCACCTAAAAATAATAATAATCGATCAATCCATTCGTTATTACTTTTAATATTGATGTTTAGAGTCCATAACAGCGCATAAAAAAGAGTTACAGAATAAATAAATATAATTAACCAGTTGTTAGGCAGAGTGATTAAACCAAAAACGCCAATGAGGGTTGGTGGAATAATGTATAGGCTACTGGCTTTTAGGTAACGCCAGTCAACATTTTTTATTCTTGTACGCAGAGTTAACGAGGTAAAAAAAAGTAAATGCGAACCAATAACCGGAAGCCAAAAGACGGGTTGGTCATAAACGAACAACATCAGAGGTAAGCCTAATGCTGCTCCTCCAAAACCTAAACCGCTACGAACGAAGCCCGTCCAAATAAAAATCAGGAAAATTAAGACTAACTCGATAAAGGAAAAATCTAAAAGCATATTATGCTTTTAGATTTTGATCATTGAAGCGATAAATCCAATCATGCCACCAAAAACACCCCCCCAAATCACTAACCAACCAAGATGTTGTTTGATCATTTCCTGGATAATTTCTTTAACCAGCTTAGGCGTCAACTCTTCCAGACGTTGTTCTATAATTTTCTCAACTTTCTGTCGAATGTCTTGCATAACATCGGGTTGTTCTAACTCATTACGTAAAAGTTCAAGAAAGGATTCTGATTGAGTCATCTCAATAAGTGATTCTTTCATGTTTTTGATAAAAGGCTCTTTGAGTGGTGTTAATGCTTCCTGGCCTCCAAACATGCCAAGCATGCCACCAAACGAGGATTCCATAATGACTTTTACTAGTGAGTCGAAGGAAGGACTTAAGTCAATCTTGGCAATAACAGGGGATAAGTGAAGGTCGGGTTTTATTCCATCAGAAACGCGCAAAAAACGGTCAATATTTTCTTCAGTGAAAAATTGTTCCATCATTAGCCTACGAATGGCAAGTTTGAAGTCTTCAAAACGTGCAGGAATTACGCCTGAACCGTATAAACCAGGCACTTTCTCAAATAGCATATGAATGGCTAACCAGTTTGTCACCGCACCAGATAAAGCAAATAAGCCAATGCTTAAAATAAGCTCATTTTTCAATATAAGGCCGGCAAAAACAACGAGTGCTGCAATACTATTGGTTATAAAACTTTTATTCACGTATTCATCTCCTGATGCGGTAGAAGAGGGATTATCTAATAATCCGTTAAGGCAATAAAGAGCGAATCCTTAAGATTTGGTTAACTTTTTCTGCGGTAAGGGTATACTCTTCAGGTGCTTTATATTTTGGATAGCCAATAAATATAAGAAGAATTTAATGGATACGAATTACTACGAAAAAATAGCAAAAGAGCTTGCAGATACCGGTGACTATAAAATTGTAAAGCGTTTTCAACCGGTCGAGTTTTATAATCAGAATCCTAAAGCCACAGATGACATTAAAATTGGTATTTACCTCGATACTGAAACAACGGGGATGGATGCAGATGAAGACTGTATTATAGAGCTGGCAATGGTACCTTTTGAATTCGATAAAAACGGCAATATTTATCGTTTATTACCGGCCTATAATGCTTTTCAAGATCCGGGAATTCCCATCCCTGAGTTCATTACTCAAATTACCGGTATTACCGATGAGATGGTAAAAGGTGAGTCTATTGATCTCGGGCAAGTTTCAAAAATGCTGGCGGAAGCGGTTATAGTGATTGCGCATAATGCACGTTTTGATCGCCCTTTTGTTGAAAATCTATTAGATGACTTTAGTGATATTGCCTGGGCGTGTTCTATTGCTGATATTGAATGGAACAGGGAGGGTTTTGAAGGCGTAAAGCTGGAGTTTTTGGCGTATAAGTATGGTTTTTTCTACGAAGGGCATCGAGCTACGATTGATTGTCTGGCAGGCATTGAAATTTTAAGCCAAAAATTTCCTCAAAGTGGTGAACAAGTTTTAAATCAGCTATTAAAAAATGCGCGCCGTACAGATATTCGTTTATGGGCAGAAGGCGCACCTTTTGATCGGAAAGATGTATTAAAAAAACGCGGTTACCGATGGTCGCCCGGCGAAAATGGTAAACGCAAGGCATGGTATAAAGATTTACCAGAAGCAGAGCTTGAAGAAGAAATGAAATACTTGAATGATAGTATTTATACAAGAGCGGTGGGGGTCTTACCAACGGATAAGTTTAATGCCAAAATTCGATACTCTAAAAGACTTTAATGGTTTCAGTAGATATTGATTGCATAACTTACTGTTAATTAAGCTTATTTATTGGTTACTATGGCTCAAGAAGCTTGGGTTGGTGCCGATAGCACTGTGGAATGATATTTTTAGGCTTTGTTTAAAGCTTTTTCGAATATATGCAAGGATAAGGCAATGACCACTATTTTACTCGTTGAAGATAATGAAGATAACCGCGACATGTTGGCGCGTCGCTTAGAGCGCAAAGGTTTCAGCATAACGATAGCCGTTGATGGCCAAGATGGTGTGGATAAAGCGAGAGTAGCACCCTATGATATTATTTTGATGGATATGAGCTTACCTGTTATGGATGGGTGGGAAGCGACAAGAATTTTAAAAAGTGATCCTGCAACAGCAGATATTCCAGTTATCGCACTGACCGCACATGCGATGTCAGGTGATGAGGAAAAAGCGATCGATGCGGGCTGTAATGATTATGATACCAAGCCTATCGACTTAGAACGTCTTTTAGGTAAAGTTGAGAAGCTTTTATCCTAATATCTGTTTAAAAGAAGAGTTTTATGAGCCACCATTGGGTGGCTTTTTTATGGGGAGTTTTTGGTGTCCCCGACAGGAATCGAACCTGTAACCTACGCCTTAGGAGGGCATTGCGCTATCCAGTTGTGCCACGGGGACTGTATCAGAAGTGTATCTTAATCCACTATGCAAGGACATGCCAATACACTATTAGTCGTTATAATATTACAGGACGGAGTTGTTATGAGTGGTAAATAAATTGTTGAATAGCTTTTTCGGTAGAAGCATTCTCATGGTTTATCTGTAGACCAAGTGCAATATTCGCATTGTTATAGTCATAGTGTTTAAACTGTACTTTTGCAGAAACTGAAAACCCTTTTGAATTTGGTAATTTAATATGAATATCATCAATCAGGTGATTAAGGTGAAACTTATTTGTCGCACTGTGAGGAAAGCGTAGGCACAAACCTCCAATTGATATATTTACTAATACACAGTCCAGTTTTTTTTGTGCAGGGAGAAAAATTGTCGTTTGAATATTATCCATAAACTCCGTGCGATAACGGTAATTACGTCGGTTTTGAGGGTAATATATTTCCTTTGGAAAGTGCGCGTAAAGTACGTTAGGCCTATCATTATTAGCAATAAGTTTACTGTTAAAAATGACCGGAAGTTGTTCTAGTTTTAAAGAAAACTCTGCTTCATTTTTATTTTCAATTAATTTAGCGGTTATTTTAGGATTAGATTCATCAAATACTAAAATCCCTGCAGCTTTATGAATATCGAGTAATAATGTTAAACAGTATTGTGGTAATGATTTAAAAGAAATAGAAATGAGTTGGCGAGATTTCTGAATACTTTTTAAAAGATTGAAAACTTCCAGTTCATCCTTTATGAGATAATTTTCTTTGTTTGACATAATTAAGCATTGTTAGGTTAAGCACGGGCAAGTGTATTAGGACTTCTCTGTTTAACACCTTCGCCTGATGCAGAATAGACCAAATCTGTAGGTGGCAAGGAAGAACGACTTAATATTTCAATTTGAGTTTTAACTCTATTTCGGTTGCGATTAATAACCAGTCCATTTATTTGATTTTGTTTTTTTGATTGCTCAGCAAAATCTTTAATGCTATCCCAAATAGTTATTAAATGAGGTGTTTTCAACCACTGTTCAGGTTGATTTGGGTTTAGTGATTTTGCGTTTAAAAAATTAACACGTTGCTTTTCATTGCTTTCTATTTGCTCGGTGAGGTTTGTTTTTTTTAAAGTGAGATTTTCTAATTCAGCAATATTATTTTTTTTTAATAATTCGGTTTCTTGCTGGAGAATTTTTAGAAGCTGTTGTATTTTATCCAGGCTAATGGTCAAAATACTTTCGAGAGATAAAGTCAAATCTTGCATTTTTAGCTGATCATATTGTCTTCGAATGCCAACATTTTATCGGCTACACGATCTGCATCAACAGAATACTCACCACTTGAAATGGCTTTCTGTACAGAGGCGACACGTTCGGCATCAATAGGGGATGCTCCACTTAATTTTTGTTCTAAATTTTGCAGGCGTGACGCAGTATTCGTTAATGTTACGCGATCGCCTGAAGCAGCAGAACTATCACTACCGCCACTTGAGTCAGCACCATCTCGTATTTTGACCGTATTGCTCGCATTAGAACTTAGTTGTGAGCGATTCGAATTTATACTCGTAATGTCATTTGCCATGAGTTACTCCTACACCGTCTTTCATCTTTATTAGCGTCCTTTCACCGAAAAACTTTAGTTTCCACGTTAGTATCATATAGGTATGTCTGTTTTGTCGATACCTATGTCTCAAAAATGCACTTTTACTGTGCCAGCCGAAACAACTTCGGCGAAAATTAGCTTTTTACTGCTTAAGTTCTTAACTTTTATGGTTTGACCTTGTAGACCATCCATTAATGCTTTTCCTTTAACGCGCAAGTTTAGGCTGCCATTTTGCGCGATAATGGTAATGTATTGTCCTCGGTTTACGAGCTTTTGTGCTCTGATTAAATTGGCATTTATCGCTTGTCCCGGTCTAATGTTTCTTCTTGCTTCCATATTTTGCAGTCGATCCATTGATACGTAATACCCCCTATTTAATTGGGAATATAATCGAGGGGCAAATTCAAGGTCGCTTTCTTGTATAAAGTTTCTATGTGCAATGGGGTGACGTGCAACCAAAACGTTAATTTTTCCATCAATATGCACAGCAAGATTAATCTTCCAAGGTTGAGAGGATAAGCAGCTAACAGAAACGGTTGTCCGTCCGACTTGCTTCGCACCAGGCGCCATAGCGATATGTAGTGGTATGGCGCATTGTGAGATATTTAGTTGTTTTTTCGCGGAAGTTAAGGTGACAATGATATTTTCCAGCGGCACATCTTGTTGCATTACAAAATCTTTAATTGCCTCTTGTATCGACACGTGATTTTGCAAAGGGCCCGCTTGCGCGCTGAATACCACACAAAAGGTCAATAATATGACGTTTATGAGCCTTATAAGGATGTCTTGTCCTACTTTCATCTTAAATTTGCTTACCTTCTTTTATTTGACTAACAAATATGCAATCTATGTGCCATTAAATTTTATTGTTTGTTTTCTCTTTGAGATTAAAGTAATGCAGATTAAGTGCCGATAAATCCATTGTTAATAGAAATTAGGAGCTTTATTGTGGCCAGTATATTAGATGATGTGGATAAACGGACTAATCTCGTTGGTGAAAACCGTCTTGAGGTATTACTGTTCCGCTTAAATGGGCCGCAGTTATTTGGAATTAATGTTTTTAAAGTTCAGGAAGTTTTATCTTGTCCAAAATTAACTCAATTACCACACTCCCATAGATCAACTCGTGGGTTAGCGACTATTCGCAAAAAAACCATTCCGGTTATCGATTTAGCTTCTGCAATTGGCCAACCTCAGTTAGAAGAGGTAACCGATAATCTTATTATAATTACAGAATACAACGGTACTGTGCAGGCATTTTTAGTCAAAGGTGTAGAGCGTATTGTAAATATGAACTGGGCTGACATTAAGGCACCCCCAAAGGGCGTAGGGAAAAATAATTACATGACCGCGGTGACAGAAGTTGATGACAAACTTGTAGAAATCATTGATGTTGAAAAAATTCTATCAGAAATTATTGGTGCAGATATGCATCTTGAAGATGAAGCAACGATTTTAGATAAAGATGGCAATACTATGAAGTTTCTCGTTGCGGATGATTCTTATGTTGCGCGTAATCAAGTTCAGCGCACACTTGAAAAAGTAGGGATAGATTCGGTAATAACGACCACAGGAAAAGAAGCGTTACGAGTGTTAAAAGCAAGTGCTGATAAAGGTAACGATGTGCCAAAGGAATTTTCTCTTTTAATATCTGATATTGAAATGCCAGAAATGGACGGTTACACGCTTACAACCGAAGTACGCACGGATCCACGCTTAAAAGATTTGACGATAATTTTGCACTCATCGTTAAGTGGGAATTTTAATGAAAGCATGACAAAAAAAGTCGGTGCAGATAAATTTATTCCAAAATTTAAAGCTGATGAACTAATTGATGCGGTTAAATCTGTATTAATAGAAAAAGGCAAATTATAATATTTGTTTGTACAAACTTGATTATTTAAGTAAGGAACACTGTGGAAAATTCTCCTATAGCAGCACATGAGTACGATACATTTAGACATTATCTTGAAGATGCATGTGGCATCGTTTTAGGTGAGAATAAGCATTATCTTGTTACAAGCAGGCTAAAACGTGTTGCCGAAGATTTTTCTTTTCCTTCACTATCCGTAATGATGTCCACCCTCGTTAAAGGTAATGATACAAAATTACGTGAAACGGTGATTGATGCGATGACCACAAATGAAACAATGTGGTTTAGAGATATTTATCCGTTTGAAATTTTGAAAAAAGATCTCCTTCCTGAGTTATCGAAAAAAAACGCTCCTATTCGAATTTGGTCAGCTGCAAGCTCAACGGGGCAAGAAGCTTACTCTATTAGTATGAGTATTAGTGAGTTTCAACAATCTAACCCAGGTAAGTTATCTTCAAAAGTTGAAATCGTGGGTACAGATATCTCACAAACAGTGGTGAACATGGCTAAATCAGGTAGCTATGACGAATTGAGCGTTATTCGTGGATTGTCACCTGAAAGACGAGATAAGTTTTTTACAAAAAAGGGTGATAACTGGCAACTACAGCGTGACATTATGGCTCGGGCGCGTTTTACTGAGCTAAACTTATTGACTAATTATACATTGTTGGGGCAGTTTGATATTATTTTTTGTCGTAACGTTTTAATTTATTTCTCATCAGAGATGAAAAAAGACATACTTGAACGTATGGCAAAAATACTAAAACCTGGTGGAACGCTTATACTCGGTGGTTCAGAATCTCCGACGGGATATACCAAAGCATTTGGTATGGTACGTTATAGTGATGGTGTGGTTTACCGTTTACATGATAAGTAAAGTTTAAAACCCCTTTTCTCGTTTTACCTTCCTTCGCATTTGCATTTTACCACGGGCAATATCTTTGCCGTGAGGGTCTATCTTTGCCGCTTACCTTTACAAGTTTGGTCACTTGCTATGTTGTAAGTGCTTGATCTTCTTTGTTTAAGTTTATTGGCACGGCAGTTGCAGTTACCTCAGTAGACAAACGAGGAGCAGTAACCATGCTAAACAGTATTAATAATTTATTTGGGATTCACGAAAACGCAATGCACTTACAAAGTCGTAGAGCGCAGCTACTTTCACAGAACCTCGCAAATTCTGATACCCCCGGTTACAAAGCTAAGGACATTGATTTTAAAGCCGCGCTTCAGTCTGCAGCAAATGGAAAAATGAGTGTGGCATTAAATGCAACGCAAGCTGGTCATATCCAACCCAAAGGTATTTTTATGGGAGCGGAAAAACTTTATCGGCAACCGTTACAGTCTTCTCTCGATGGCAATACCGTTGAACCACATATTGAAATGGGTGAATTCACTGATAACTCAATGCGTTATTTAATGACCTTGAGAATAATGTCAGGAAAAATAAATAAAATGTTATCAGCAATAAAAGGTGAATAAAAATGTCTTTGTTTAATATTTTTGATGTTGCTGGTACTGCTTTATCTGCACAAACACTTAGGTTGAATACCACTTCAAGTAATTTAGCCAATGCAAATAGTGCAAGTAGTAGTACGGACGAAACCTATCGTGCACGACAACCTGTTTTTGCCACTATGTTAAGCAATGAGTTTGACGATGAAAATGGCAGTGTTGGTGTGCAAGTATTAGGAATAGTGGAAAAACAGGATCCTGCACGTGCGGAATATAACCCTGGCCACCCATTGGCCAATGAAGAAGGGTATATCTATATGCCTAATGTAAATGTTATTGAAGAAATGGCAAATATGATTTCGGCTTCACGTTCTTATCAAACAAATGTTGAAGTAATGAATACTGCCAAGCAAATGTTAATGCGTACATTATCTCTAGGCCAGTAATAGATTAAATATAATGAAAGAAGTAAGTAATCAGGAGTTTGAAAAATGGACAGTGTAAACAAACCCAGTGCGCCAGTTTTAGAAAATTTAGGATTAGCAAAACCTAAGGAAGCATTAAAAGAGCAGAAGTTAGGTCAAGCTGATTTTATAAAACTTATGACAACGCAAATGAATCACCAGGATCCCATGAAACCGATGGAAAATGGTGATTTTCTAAGTGATATGGCGCAGTTCAGTACAGTTTCGGGTTTAAAGGAAATAAAAGAGTCATTTAATAGTTTAGCGACTTCATTGAAATCCAGTCAGGCTTTACAAGCATCAAGCATGGTGGGGAGAGATGTTTTAATTCCTGGCTCAATGAGCTCTTTATATGAAGGTAGCCCGATGAGAGGTGCCGTTGAACTTGCGAGCAGTGTTTCTGATTTAAAAGTTAATATTTTGGATAACGCTGGACGCCTGGTTAAAGAAATTGATTTAGGTAATAAACCCGCTGGCATCGCACATTTTTCGTGGGATGGCATGCTCGCAAATGATCAAAAAGCAAGCGCAGGAAATTATTCTGTTAATGCTGTTGGCAGTGTTGAGGGCCGTTCTGAATCATTAAGTACATTAATTACTGACAAGGTACAAAGTGTATCACTCGGTTTAGGTGGCAAAGGGGTATCACTTTCCTTGGCCAATGCAGGTTCAGCAAGTTTAGCTGATGTAAAAGAAATTTTGTAATAGAGGAGAATTATTATGCCATTCCGTTCCGCGCTAAGTGGTATTAATGCCGCTGCACAAGAGTTACGTATTATTGGTAACAATGTGGCTAACGCAAGCACCACAGGTTTTAAACAGTCACGCGCTAATTTCGCTGATGTTTATGCCGCTTCGAGTTCAGGAGCAGCATCAAATGCAATTGGTTCAGGTGTACGTTTAGCTTCGGTTGATCAGCAGTTTACACAAGGTAATGTAGGATTTACGGACAGTAAACTTGACTTGGCTATTAATGGAGAAGGATTTTTTATACTAGAAGATAGTGGTTCACGAGTGTATTCACGTCAAGGCTCATTTCAAGCTGACCGAGATGGTTTCATTGTTAATAGTAATGATCAAAAAGTTATCATTAACACTGCAGATGAAAATGGGGCAATTTCAGGCTCGGCTGCTCCACTAAGATTAGACTCATCAAATATTCCACCTAAAGCAACAAACCTTGTTGAAGTTGCTGTTAATTTGGATAGTTCAGAAACACCACCAACAACATTTCCTTTTGATCCGGCGCGTCCTTCATCATTTACGCACTCAACCTCGTTAACAGTATATGACTCTTTAGGCTCACCTCATTTAGCGAGTACGTATTATGTGAAGACTGCTGTACCAAATGAATGGGAGATGCATACATATATTGATGGTAAAAGTATACGTGCTGCAGAAGGTGAAACAGTAGGTATCCCTGATAAATTATTGTTTGATGGAGAAGGGGCTCTTTCTCAAATTAATACCATTCCAGTTCCACCTGGAAAAATAAATTTCCCACCAATAAATACCGGATCAGGAGCAGACCCCATTGCGTTAACGATTGATGTACAAGGTGCTGTTCCTATTACACAATTTGGAGGCAGTTTTACTGTGAATGGTATTAAACAAGATGGTTATACCTCAGGTCGTCTAACCGGAATTGATATTGATGACACAGGTATTGTTCGTGCTCGATTTACAAATGGTCAAAATAGAACATTAGGTCAAGTAGCTTTAGCAAATTTTTCTAATGCAAATGGTTTACGCCAATTGGGTGATACGAATTGGGCTGAAAGTTTTGACTCTGGTCCTGCACTTGTTGGTAGTCCTGGTTCAGGCAGTTTAGGTTTAATTCAATCAGGTGCACTAGAAGGTTCCAATGTTGATTTAACCGGACAACTTGTAAACATGATTACTGCACAGCGAAATTTCCAGGCGAATGCGCAGGTAATTTCAACGGCAGATGATGTGACGCAAACCGTAATCAACATTCGTTAAAGATGATTAAACGTTAATAGGATAAGAAAATGGATCGCATGATGTACGTTACAATGTCGGGTGCAAAACAAAACATGTTAGCACAGGCAGTTAATGCAAATAACTTAGCCAATATCAGTACCAATGGTTTTCGCGCAGATTATGCTGCCGCGAGAAGTATGCCTTTATTTGGCGGTGCTGGTCACCCGACTCGAGTTTATTCTATGACAGAAAAACCTGGGATTAATTTTAATCCTGGTTCAATGAATACAACCGGGCGCGATCTTGATATCGCTATTGCAGATAAAGGATTTTTAGCTGTAGAAACTCCTGACGGAAATGAAGCGTATACACGGGCAGGAAACTTACATGTTGATAATTCAGGTGTATTAAGAACAGGGACAGGACATGCCATTATTGGTGATGGCGGCCCAGTTGTTATACCAGATGCTGCAAAGGTTGATATTGGCAAAGACGGCACAGTGAGTATCGTTGCACCAGGAGCAGCAGGCTCTACAACTGTTGGTAAATTAAAGTTAGTTAATCCAGATCTTAAAGAATTAAAAAGAAACGAATATGGATTGTTTGAGCAAAAAAATGGTGAAGAAGCCGAACAAGATAATACAGTTTCTGTTATTTCAGGAACACTTGAAACCAGTAATGTAAATGCTGCATCTGCATTAGTAAATATGATTGAACTAGCCCGTCAGTTTGAAATGCAAATTAAAATGTTAAAGACGGCTGAAGAAAATAATGAACAGTCATCACAATTGATGCGGTTAGGATAAATAAATATAACGAGATAGTGATGTTTTTTGGAGAATGTAAATGAGTCAGGCGTTGTGGATTGCTAAAACAGGGTTAGAGGGACAACAGAACAGGCTGTCTGTTGTGAGTAATAACCTGGCGAATGTTAATACTACTGGTTATAAAAGATCGCGTGCAATATTTGAGGATTTATTATATCAAAATTTACGACAAGCTGGTGGTCAAACAAGTGAAGATACTGAATTACCCGCAGGTCTGGCATTGGGTACTGGTGTACGTACTGTAGCAACACAAAAATTGCATACGCAAGGAAACTTTACTCAGACAAATAATACTTTTGATTTGGCTATACAAGGAAAAGGTTTTTTTCAAATATTAAAACCAAATGGAGATATTGGATATACACGTAATGGTGAATTTCAAGTGAACTCTACAGGGCAACTTGTGAACTCATCGGGTTATAGAGTTCAGCCAGATATCATTATTCCAGAGAATGCTTTGAGTATTACGATTGGTAGTGATGGTATTGTTTCTGTTACTCAGCCAGGCAACCCTGCACCAGCCCAAGTGGGAACTGTACAAATAGCCAACTTTGTTAACCCGTCTGGTTTGCAATCAATTGGTGGTAATTTGTATTTAGAAACGGGAGCTAGTGGAGCACCTGTTGTTGGTAATCCGGACAGCAATAATTTAGGTAGCTTAATACAGGGTTCAATCGAAAGCTCAAACGTTAATGTGGTTGAAGAACTGGTGAATATGATTGAAACCCAGCGTGCTTATGAAATGAATTCAAAAGCAATATCGACAGCCGATCAAATGCTGCAGTACGTAAATAATAACCTTTAAAGGCAGGAAATAAGGAATGAAATTTAAAAATATCATCATCTTATTAATGATTTCGGTTTTTTTAACAGGTTGTTTAAAAGCACGTAAAAATAGTTTGAATACTTTTAAACCTATAAAACAAGTGCCATTAAAAATCACATTTAAAGATAATGGTTCTATTTATCAAGAAGGTATGCGAGTAGGTTTGTTTGTTGATACAACCGCGCGTTATGTTGGTGATATTTTATTAGTTGATTTAATTGAAAGCACTAACTCAAGTGCAACATCAAACACCAACAGTTCTAAAGATAATAAAGTTGATTTGCCGGGGCCAACATTAGCCGGAAATCCTGTCACAAAAAATGGTACAGAAATATTAGCAAATAATTTTAATGGTGAACGGGAGTTTAATGGGCAAGGTACAAGTGCTATGAATAGTAGTTTTAATGGAAAAATTTCAGTAACTGTAACGAAAGTGTTACCAAATAATAATTTAGTGGTCCAGGGTGAAAAATTAATGTTGCTAAATCGTTCTGATGAGTATATTCGTTTTATTGGTATTGTTAGGCCGCAGGATATTACTCAAGATAATGTTGTTAAATCCAACCGAATTGCTAATGCTCATATGGCATATAGCGGTAAAGGTGATTTGGCTTCAGCGAACAAACTCGGTGCGCTTGGTCGATTTTTTCAAAGCCAGGCCTGGCCCTATTAAATTTAGTTGAACGTTATACAGGAGAAAATTATGCTGTCGGGAAAAGATTTAACGTTTACTATCATCGCCGGTTTACTATTATTTTTTAGTCTAAGTTTTACCACTGCGAGTGCAGAACGAGTTAAAGACTTAACCAAGATAGCCGGAGTTAGAACTAACCAATTAGTGGGTTATGGTCTTGTTGTCGGTTTAAATGGTACGGGTGATGGATCGGGTGAAGCAACCGTACAAAGTCTTAAAAATATGCTTTCTAAACTTGGAGTAAATATACCTCCGGATGTTACCTTACAAGCAAAAAATGTAGCTGTTGTAGCTTTACATGCAGAGCTCCCTGCCTTTGCTAGAGCAGGGATGAAATTGGATATTACTTTATCCTCTTTAGGAAGTTCTAAAAGCTTAAGGGGAGGGAGTTTACTAATGACACCACTACGTGGTGCAGATAATAATATTTATGCAATTGCACAAGGTAGTGTCATTGTTAGTGGGTTTGGTGCAGAAGGTGGTGATGGCTCTCGTATCACCGTTAACGTGCCAAGTGTTGGGCGTATTTTAAACGGTGCAACAGTTGAAAAAGATATTTTTACGCCTTTTGGATTGAATAGAGAAGTTGTTCTGAATTTAAACCAGCCTGATTTCACGACAGCAAATCGTTTAGTTAAGGTAATTAATAACACTGTAGGTTCAGGAACCGCATATGCTAAAGATGCAGGTTCAGTGGTTGTTAACTCACCAGAAGATACCTCACAGCGCGTTGCTTTTATTTCTTTACTTGAAAACTTAACACTTAAAGCGGCAGAAGCACCAGCTAGAATTATTATCAATTCACGTACCGGCACCGTTGTGATTGGAAAACATGTACAAGTACTTCCCGCTGCTGTTTCTCATGGTAATTTAATCGTGACCATTACACCAAATGTTCAAGTAAGTCAGCCTGCGGGTTTATCTGAAGGGCAAACTGTTGTTGTTCCAAATACAGATATACAATTGCGACAAGAAAATAATCGTATGTTTAAACTAGACCCCGGTATTTCACTTGACCAAATTGTTAAAGCGGTTAATGAAGTCGGTGCAGCTCCTGGTGATTTAGTTGCGATACTTGAGGCACTTAAAGAAGCTGGCGCACTGCAGGCAGAGTTAATCGTTATCTAAATTCACAGTCCATTCTCGGCAATATACACCTACTTTAAAAGCGGCACACTTTCTGCATAGTACTTATTGGACATTGAAGCAATAAGGTATCTAAATGCAAAGTTCAACACTTACGCCCACATATACAGATTTTAGTGACATAAATGCAATGCGTGCTGAAGCGCGTGTTGATCCTCAGGCATCACTAAAGCAAGTTGCTAAACAGTTTGAAGGTATATTTATTCAAATGATGTTGAAAAGTATGCGGGATGCGAGTTTTGGTGATGATATATTTGATAGTGACCAATCAAAAGTTTATCGGGATATGTTTGATAAACAGGTGTCATTAGATATGGCAAGCAGTAAAGGTATTGGTATTGCTGAAGCTCTGGTTCGACAACTAGGCAAAAATATACCGGTTAAAAGTAAACCTGATGAGTATTTATATGACGGTAAATCACGTATTTCATCGGCTGAAAGCGGAAATGTTTTGCCACTTTCAATAACTAAAAGAAGAGAATTTACACCCCAACATCAAGATCCAGATTATGAAATAACCGCAATTAAATCTGAAGATAAGGTTTTTGATTCTCCGGAAGAGTTTGTTGAACATATTTTACCCTATGCAGAAGCAGCAGCAGATAAATTAGGTGTTTCTCCCTTACTACTTGTCTCTCAGGCTGCGTTAGAAACCGGTTGGGGTAAAGCCGTTATTCGTCATAGTGATGGAAACAGTAGTTTTAACCTTTTCAATATAAAAGCTGATAAACGCTGGGATGGTGAGCGCGTCAGCAAATCAACCTTGGAGTATGACAATGGTATGGCAAAGTATGAAAAAGCATCTTTTCGCGCCTATGATTCTTATGCTGACAGCTTTGATGATTATGTTGATTTTCTTCGTACGAATACTCGTTATGACTTTGCACTACAGCAGCAAGGGAATGACAGTTTATTTATTAAAAATATTCACAAAGCGGGTTACGCAACCGATCCGAATTACTCAGATAAAGTAATCAATATATTACATAGAGAAAATCTTAAAGAACAAGCTCGATTTGGAGTTGATGAACGTGAGTTAACAAATAATAACGAAATGACTATAGGTGCTTTAAATGGGCACGTCTGATGTCTTATCAGTTGGTATTTCTGGTGCATTGGCTGCTCAACGTGGTATGTCAACCTCCAGTCATAACATTGCTAATGCAAATACAGAAGGATTTTCTCGTCAACGTGTTGATGTTGGTACGCGCCCGGCACAAGTTACCGGTGTGGGAGCATTAGGTACAGGTGTACAGATAAACCAAATTTCGCGTATACATAATGATTTTATTGCATCCGATATGAGAACTAATGCTTCTATTACAAGTGGTGTACAAATTAATTATGATTATACAAGTCAGATTGATAATATGCTGGCAGATCCAAAAGCGGGTCTAGCTCCAACGCTACAATCATTTTTTAGCTCAATTAATAATATTTCTAATGACCCATCCTCCCAGTCTGCAAGACAAGTTTTATTAGGCGAAGCTAATGCATTAGGAGAACGTTTTAGTTATTTAGACACTCGTTTTGAAAGTTTACGAAAAGGAACAAATGAAACATTAAAAACACATATTACAGACGTGAACAACATTGCGGCTTCAATTGCTGATGTGAATTGGAAAATTGTATTAGCAAAAGAAGTTTCACAAGGTGAGCCAAATGACTTACTTGATCAACGTGAACGATTATTACATCGTTTAGCTGAACGAGTTGAAGTACGTACTACAGAACAAGAAGACGGTTCTTTAAACGTATTTATTGGTAATGGGCAAACATTAGTCATTGGGAAAAATCATTCTCAGATGGGTTTAAAAGCTAATGAACATGATCCTTCTCAGTTAGAAGTTGTTTATAAGCATTTAAATACAGAGGCTGTTATTACACAGTTTATGAAAGGAGGTTCAATTGGTGGGCTGGTTGATTTTAGAGATAAAATACTCGGTGGAGCACAAAATGAACTGGGTAGAATTGCTATTGGTATTACAAAAACATTTAATAACCAACACCGAAAAGGTATGACATTAGAAAACAATCTTGGTGGAAATTTCTTTAATAATATAGATAAAACCACACCGTTAACACTGGCAAGGGAAACAAATCAAGGCGATTATAGTTTTAAAACAACAATTACAAATGTTGATAATTTAACAATAAGTGAATATAAGCTTAATTATCATTCTGGGAAATATACTTTGATCAGGGAAAGTGACAACAAAGTAATTGATACGTTTGATAAACTTCCTCGTCATATCAACAGTGAAGGCTTTACTGTTTCTTTTGATAAAGGAACAAAAATTGTGGATGGCGACAGTTTTTTTATTCGTCCAACACGTGCGGCAGCACGTGAATTTTCAGTCGAGATTAAAAATACAAATGATATTGCAGCGGCATCTCCTATTCGCGTTAGAACATCAGTACATAACTTAGGTAATGTTAAACCTTCTATCGGTGAAGTGACTGATGTTGACACCCCAAGCTTTACAACTTTGAAAGAAGCCCTTTCACCATCAATTACGATACGATTTGTTGATGAAAATCATATAGAACTTTTGGATGATAAAGGAAAGGTTGTTAAAACCCAGCAGCTTGATGAACAGGGAAAAGCGATACCCGCAACTCCTGCAATTCCAGCTGAGCCTGGTGAAAACGGCATACCAGCAACACCTGCTACCCCCGCTATTCCAGCCAATCGTAAGAGTGCAGATAGCGTAGAGGAAGATGACTCTAAAGGAAAGGATATTGGTGTCGAAAAACTTGGTAACAAAATATTTTATGATCCAGCTAAAGGTATTAATTTATTTTCCAAGCAAGGTGGGATGGAAACAGGCTATAGCGTTAAATTAAGTGGTGAAGCTAAAGCGGGAGATGTTTTCGTTATTGAATATAATAAAGATGCCGTTGGTGATAATAAAAATATTTTAGAGTTAGGAAAACTTCAAAGCAAAAGAACGTTAGATAAGGGAACTTCGAATTATAGTGAAATATATAGTCAACTTGTCAGTCGTGTTGGCAGTAAGACAAATGAATTAAGTGTAAATAGTGAAGCACAAAATATTTTATATGAACAATCAAAAGCAGCCAATCAGGCGATTTCAGGTGTGAATTTAGATGAGGAAGCAGCAGATTTATTAAGGCATCAAAAAGCATATGAAGCTAATGCTAAAGTCATTGCTGCCGCGAATGAAATGTTTGATACATTAGTGAATTCGTTGAGGCGATAATGTCTAGAATTTCATCTTCTCAACTTCAACGTGAAGCGATTAATTCCATGCTTAAGCAGCATGAAACATTAAGTCGTACCCAACAACAAGTCGCAAGTGGTAAGAAAATATTTAAACCATCAGATGATCCTGTTGCTGCATCTCGTGTTGTAAATTTAAAAGATACGCTATCTGCGATAAATCAGCATCAATCTAATGTTGAAGCTGCCAGGGCTCGTATAACATTATCAGAAGGTGTTTTATCGAATGTAGTAGATTTAATACACCGGGCAAGTGAGCTTTCTATACAGGCTAATAATGATTCACAAAATGATGAAACACGCTCATATATAGCTGCTGAAATAAGTCAGATTCAAGAAGCAATATTAAATCTGGCAAATACTACGGACAGTAACAATGAATATCTTTATGCTGGATCATTAAGCCGCTTTAAGCCATTTGGACGTAATGAATCTGGTGGATTCGAATATAGTGGTGATGAGAGTCATAGAGAAATACAAGTTAGTCGAAGTCGAAGTGTAGTCGTTGATGATCCTGGTTCTGAGATATTTCTTGAAATTAAAAACGGTAATGGAACTTTTAATGCTCTTGAAGGTTTAGAAAATAATGGAACAGGGATTATTGATCCTGGACAAGCATCTGCGCATTACGTTGCAGATACTTATGCGATTGTTTTTAATGAGTCTGCAAAAATAAACGCTGAAGGAAAAGAAACAGGTGAAATGTTACTAAACTATAAGGTCGTTGATTCAAACGGTAAGACTATATCTGCAGGCGTGCCTTTTGAATCAGGTAAGGCGATTGTTTTTAATGGTGTGCATACATCTATAAAAGGTAAACCTGAAGATGGTGATCACTTTATTGTTCGTCCTAGTCAAAACCAGGATATTTTTACTACTTTCGAAAATCTAATCCGAGCTTTACGTTCAAAAACTCCAGAAGCCAATGATGTTATAGGGTTTCATAATTCAATGAACCGCGCTATTACTGATTTAAGTCAAACGCTAGACAATATGTTAGTGGCTAGAGGTAAAATAGGTGCGCGATTAAATACATTAGATAGTCAAGAAGTGATCAATGACACGTATCGTTTACAAATACGCGAAATTTTGTCTGATGTAGAAGACTTAGATTTTGCTGAAGCGGTTAGTCGGTTAAATTTAGAACTAACCGGGCTTGAAGCGTCACAAAAAGCGTTTACTCGGGTACAAGACATTTCATTATTTAATTTTTTATAATTAGTTGCTCAGTTAAAATAGATACTGGTGACGTATTATATTCAAATCTCTTAACAATAACTTATGAAATATCTGGGATTATAGTTTTCTGTGTTGTTTCATTGATAAATATTTAATTATTTTTTATTATCAATAAAAACAATAAGTTACAAACCATCTTTTCTTGCTTTTTAGTCAACATCACCCTAAAGGAAAAAAATAGCCGGACGCTAGTGTTGATGGGAGCGGTAAATACATTACTTTAAATGTATATCCGCTGAATATCAGTACTCTTGGTAGCGCGTGAATATTTTTGCTATTACGGGTAAAAAGTTAAGGAGAGTGCGTCATGCCTCAAGTTATTAACACAAATATCATGTCGCTGAATTCACAGCGTAACTTGAATAAATCGCAAGAAGCTTTGCAAATATCTCTACAACGTCTATCGTCAGGAACACGTATTAACAGCGCAAAGGATGACGCAGCGGGTTTAGCTATTTCAGAGCGTTTTACTTCACAGATTCGAGGTTTGGATCAAGCGGTACGAAATGCCAATGATGGTATTTCATTATCGCAAACGGCTGAAGGTGCGTTAGCAGAGTCAGGTAACATCTTACAACGTATTCGTGAGTTGTCAGTACAATCTGCCAATGCAACTAACTCGGCGTCGGATCGACAGGCTCTTCAATCTGAAGTGAGTCAGCTTGTATCAGAATTGGATCGTATTGCATCAGCTACAGAGTTTAATGGACAAAAACTTCTCGATGGTACCTTTGGTACAGCAATATTCCAGGTGGGTGCAAATGCTAACCAAACTATTCAAACGACAACGGCTAATTTCCGTACCAATAACTTCGGTAATTATCGTGTTGAAGGTGCAGGTGCTTCAGCATCGAACGGTGCCAGATTGAATGGTGAATCTTTAACTGTTACGGGCTCTCTTGGTACAGAGCAACTTAATGTTGAAGCAGGTGCTAGTGCACGTGATGTTGCTGAAATGGTTGCAAGTAAGAGTAATAACACAGGTGTTACTGCCTTTGCTTTAACAGAGCAACTTACAACATTTGACCAGGCCGGTGCTTATGTTGTTAACCTTCAGTCTGATAATTCAGAAGCAACAAAGGTTGCATTTACAATTAGTGGTACCGAAGGTAGCGACGGTTTATCAGGTGCAATTACTGCCTTCAATGATCAAGCATCAAAAACAGGCGTTACCGCACGTGTGAGTGATGATGGTGAAGGTATTATTTTACGTAACTCAACCGGTAATAATATTTCTCTAGCCGAGTTGGAAGGTAATACAAATGCGGGTCGCTTAATGATCGGAGGTTCAACTATTCGTTCTGGTGCTGATACGGCAGCAGCTGGTGAACCAGCAGAAGGTGATACATCACAATTATCTGGAATTGTAGTTACGGGTCAAGTTATCTTTGATTCAGATAAATCATTCAGTGTTGTGGGTGATGCTGGCGAAACCGTTGTGAATCAAACAGAAGCTTCTTCATTAAATGCTATTGCTAATATGGATGTTAGCTCGGTTGCTGGCGCTAACCTTGCATTGGCAACGGTAGATGCTGCATTGAATACGGTAAGTAACCAACGGGCGAAGTTTGGTGCGATTCAAAGTCGTTTTGGTTCAACCATTGCGAATTTATCCACCAACTCTGAGAACTTAACGGCTGCACGTTCACGTATTCGTGATACTGATTTTGCTAAGGAAACAGCAGAATTAACACGGAACCAAATTCTGCAGCAAGCGGGTACAGCCATGTTAGCGCAAGCCAATGTCGCTCCTCAAAACGTACTGACTCTACTTCAGTAAGTTTGACGTAGTTGAAGACGACTCGTGAGAGTCTATTCTTTAAAAACTGAAACGAGGTGACATTATGGCGACTCAGTCTATTACCAGTGTGGCAATGCTGGCTAGCTCGGTCGATAATAATCGCTCCAGTAATTCATCGGAAAAGGCAGCCGCAGTACAGCGGAAAATCTTTGCCGTAGAGGTTGCTGAAGTTGAGGAGAAAGAAATTGATCTCGAGCTATCAGAGGAGGCCCTAGAGAAAGTAGTCAGCCAAATAAATGCTTATGTTCAAGATACACAACGTGATATGGATTTCAGCGTCGATGATTCAACCGGACGTGTTGTGGTGAGAGTAGTTGATTCAGTGACGGAAGAGGTAATACGCCAGATACCATCGGAGGAAATGCTGGCAATCTCCAGGCACTTTTTAGAAAGTTTGGATTCGGAACAAACCAAAGGATTTCTAATAGAATTGAAGGCATAAATTGGTACTGAACTTGCATTCTTCAATAGTAAAGATCGGTTATGGAAACATAGCCGGTCTCTTATTGGTTTTCGTAATTTATATTTACGGATATTTGAAGAATGAGGTAGGTAATGCCCACAATAACGGCAGCAAATTCAGGTTCGGGCTTAGATGTTCGTAATCTAGTAGATCAACTTGTTGCAGCAGAAGGCTCACCTGTAAGTTCTCGACTTGATCAAAAAGAAGTAAAAGTTCAGGAAGGCTTAACCGCAATGGGCACTTTTAAGGGCGCCTTACTCGACTTCCAATCCTCACTTGCTCCCTTACGCAAAACGGATGCGTTTAAAGCAATCAATGCAACATCATCTAACGATGAAATATTTACAGTTAGCGCAACAGAAAACGCCGCAATCGGTTCATACGAGCTTGAAATATCACAACTGGCTCAATCTCAAAAATTAAAATCAGCCGCCTTTGAATCGGAAATAGAAAATATTGGTTCAGGAACGATCACGATTGAATTTGGTGAAGTGAATAGTGCCGCAAACACGTTTAATTTAAACGCTTCAACGCCGTCAACACAGATTGAAATAGAAGAAGGCAATGGTTCCTTACGAGATATTCAACTCGCGATTAATGCCGCTGACATAGGCGCTAAGGCAAGTATAATCAATGATGGTACAGGCTACCGCCTTATTATTAATGCTGAGAAAACGGGGTCTGAAAATAGTTTGCGTGTTTCGGTAGACGATCATGATGAAGAGAGTAGAGACTTATTGGGTCTATCTTTCTTAGCTTATAACCCTGTTGCGGCAGCTGATCAGGAAAGCGGAATCGCACCAGGAAAAAACCTTGAAATAATTAATGATGCAAAGAATGCCGTATTTAGTATTGATGGCATCAGTATATCGAATGCAACAAATACTATTAGCGATAATATTCCAGGTGTTACTTTACAACTAAATAAAACGACAACTGAAGGCTTTGAGTCATTTAACATTGATAAAGATATATCGGGTGTAAAACAATCTATAGAAAGTTTTGTGGATAATTACAATGAGCTAATAGGCATAGCTAATTCTTTAACGGGCTATAATGCTGAAACAAAACAAGCTGGGCCGCTTTCTGGTGATGCCTCAATTCGAGGTATTGTTAATCAAACTCGACGGTTACTTTCAAGCTCATTGAACGATATCAATAAACACTTAACCTCTCTTTCGGCGATAGGGATTGATAGCAATCTAGACGGTGCTTTAAGAGTTGATAATACAAAACTTGAGAGTGCCCTTACTGAATATCCTGATGAAATAGCTCACCTGTTTTCTGCTGCTGTTACAAGCTCAGATCCCAGAATGAAAGTTGTCAGTGACAAGGTGCCTGCTGTAAATGGCATCTATGACATGTCGATAGAATCTCTTCCCACCAGTGGTTTCTATGTTGGTCAAACATTGAGTGACTATCCTGACGAAATCACGGGCTTTGCTCGAACTTTTTCCATGATTATTGATGGCACTACAACATCTGAATTAAAGATGGAGCCACAAGAATTTACATCAGGAAAAGACTTTGCAGCAGCCTTACAACGAGTGATTAATAGTGATGTTCATCTTCAGAGTGAAGGCAAGTCGGTTACGGTTGATTATATCAATAATACGTTAAAAATAACCTCGAACAGTGTTGGTTCACAATCCAATGTTGGCGTTAAATCAATGAGTCGTTATTTATATTTCCTTGCGGGCATGCCAATGGGGCACGGTCAGCAGGGTACTGATTTAACAGCAAAAGTTGGTTCATCGACTATCACTGGTGTTGGCAATAAACTTAATTTGGAAGGTGACTTGAGCGGTATCGTACTTGAAATGAGTGGCACCAATATCGGTAAACGAGGTGATCTAACGGTGACCAATGGTATCGCTTCAACTTTAGACAATTTAATGAATAGTTTTTTAGAAGATGATGGTTTAGTCGATGCACGAATTGATGGCTATAACGCGAAAATAAAATCAATTGATAAACAAAGAGATGATTTAGTCAGAAAACTTGAAGTTTCTGAGCAAAGATACCTAAAGCAATTTTCAAATCTGGACGCTATGTTGGGTAAGATGCGAGCAACAAGTAGTTTCTTGTCAGAAAAACTATCGGCCTTACCAGGGGCCGCAGGGAATAAATAACCTGTTGTGGCGCATATAAAAAACATGGTTGAACAATGTATGAGAGCGCAGGAGTGAAAGTATGAATATGGCAAAAATGCACAAAGCAGTACAGCAATATAATCGCGTAGGCATTTCGTCTAGCGTAGAAGCTGCAAGTCCACACCGTTTAATTGAAATGT
>Ga0316207_10001094_pt1 | contig 36021 bp, 30 predicted proteins | sample 6weekpyrite_MG_FD_204943 | JGI IMG/M metagenome (GOLD analysis project Ga0316207, IMG submission 204943) | Microbial mat bacterial communities from mineral coupon in-situ incubated in ocean water Damariscotta River, Maine, United States -... | ecosystem: Environmental > Aquatic > Marine >... | reverse complement strand
CATCCTGTGGGTCAATGACGCCATCATTGTCATCATCCGCATCCGCATTATTTCCAATACCGTCGTTATCGGTATCAACTGATTCGTTGGCATCCAGCGGAAAGACATCCTGTGGGTCAATGACGCCGTCATTGTCATCATCCGCATCCGCATTATTTCCAATACCGTCGTTATCGGTATCAACTGATTCGTTGGCATCCAGCGGAAAGGCATCCAGCGGGTCAATCACGCCGTCATTATCATCATCCGCATCCACATTATTTGCAATACCATCACCGTCTGTGTCCTCTAAAAACACAGCCGTGATTGTAGTGGTGCTTACAATATTTAGCTGGCAATATTCTGAAGTGGAGCCGTTGCAACTAGCGCCAGACCAATGACCAAAAACCCAGGCAGGATCAGCAATCGCTTCAAAAACCACCGTGTCTCCCAGATCCTGTATAGTTTCACAGTAGTCTATACAGTCAATAGTCATGCTTTCACTGGAAACCCTACCTTCTCCCGAGACTGCAACATTGATTTGTACCGGAACATCGATGATGGTGACAATATGTGTATCTGAACGATTTATTCCATCATATGTATAACTCGCTGTAATGGTTACTGATTGATTACCATTCACTAAACCTGTACTTAGGTATCCACTTTGAGTATCGATGCTTGCGTAGGGGGAGTTTTCATTCCAGTTAGCATTATTAGTGACTGTGCTAGTGGAACCGTTGCTCCAGTTGGCTCTGGCAGTATATTGTCCGTTGCTACTTTCATTGACAGAAGTGGGGCCACTAATCGTTAAACTGGAAAGGGTGATTGGTTGGGACTGGCCGATGTCGCCGTCGTGAACGGCTAAAGCATAGTAGCTATAGTTTTTAGGGTATCCCGTTTGTACGCCATTTTTGTAGTCGAAATCCCATACACAATTTACTGTACAGGAAGGAAACACAGATCCACTTACGGCCTCTGTTGCAGACCAGTAGTTAAAGCGTTTTAAATTAGAAAACAGAGCCAGGTTTGGGCCAAATGTTGCGTAGTTGTTGGGTATGTCGGGTACACCTTCCAGTTCATTATAAAACAGGTGCCCCATTTCGCTGCCTGAGCAGTCGTATAGATATGGACCCTTAATCGATTCACGTTCTACGCAGCTTGGATCAGGGTCTAATGTGGTCGGTAGTCGCCAGTTCGTGAAGCCTGCATAATCTAATTGTTGAGCCCATGCAAGAGCATCAGACCAAGACATTCTTCCGTCAGCATCATAGCCAGACGTCATCGCATAGTTGGCGTCTGCCAGCCAGGTAATATCCAGGTCGGTGTCATAGATAAGGCCACTACCTCGGTCGATTAAAGTTGCATGGGTAGCTGTTGTAAAAATCAACGACACGAAATAGATATAAATCGCAATTTTATTTGCTTTAGTCATTTCAATACTCTTTTTTATAACTCCAACTGCGCGAGTATCTTATCTATCCATAAGTGTCCTTACATTTTAACTCCTGCAGTGTAGATAGCGTTGATATTCATCAACATGTGATTTGTCTATTGTGAAGAAATTATGTTTTTTAAAAAATATTTAAACGTAGTTTTGTAAGATAGATAAATTTTATTATTAACTATTTATTGGTTTTATCGGCGCCTGGTTAAATAACATTTGCATTGAAGATTTCCAGGTTATGCTGCCTTAAATGAACCAGTAGTAGCTGGGTAACGTAAAGTTTATCTTTTATAAATTTATATGACGCATGTGATGTTTCTATGTATAAAATTTGTGTTTCGTAAGTAGGTGTAAAGTCGCTCGATACAATGACGTATCTACTGTCTTTACACTGTAAATTCTTGTTGATATATGTCAATCGTATTTCGTTTAGTCAGTCAGGGATGGGATATAAAAGGGTAATGTGTCGTAGACTTTAGGTATGCGTAATTAATAAGTTGTAGTTCTAAGCGCGGTGTTCTTATTCTTCCATAGTAATGGTTTTAATAAAAAATAGTAAAAATGAATACCCAATGGATAAAAATGAAATGAAATCAGAAAGTAAGATGAAGCCCGCAATCGTACTTTCTGGGCATACAATGGCACTAGGCGTTGTACGTGCTCTTGGTAAAATGGGGGTGCCTGTCATAATGGTGCATTATGATGAAAAGGATATGGGGCATGTTTCCAAATACATCAAGCATAGTATTATTGCGCCGCATCCTGAGAAAGAAGAAACCCAATTTGTTGATCTGTTAGTGGACTGTGCAGGGCGTTTTGAAGGTGGCGTTTTATTTCCGGTATCTGATGAAACTGTAGTCGCTGTCGCGCGACATAAAGACAGGTTAGAAAAACATTATTTAATTGCATGTCCAGAATGGGATATTGTTAGCCAATACATAGATAAAAAATACACATATACATTAGCCGATAGCAACGGTGTTCCGGCGCCAAAAACAATTGTTCCTCAATCGATAGCTGATGTAGAGGTTTATTGTAAACAGGTTGAATTTCCATGCCTGGTAAAACCCAGCCAGAGTCATCTCTTTTATGCGCACTTTAAGCGAAAAATGTTTCCAGTGGATAACGCGGATCAAATGATTTCTATTTATCAGCAAGCGACATCAGCGGGTCTTGAAGTTATGTTGCAGGAAATAATTCCAGGTGATGATGCACAGGTGGTTAACTACAATGCTTATTTCTGGGATGGTCAACCCCTGGTCGAGTTTACATCACAGCACATCAGAAATGCACCTCCATGGTGGGGGTCACCTCGTGTGGCACTGAGTAAGTCAATTCCTGAAGTTATTGAACCAGGGCGAAAAATTTTACGGGCAATGGGTTTTTATGGTTACGCCTGTACCGAGTTTAAAAAAGATACGCGTGATGGTGTCTATAAGCTTATGGAAGTTAATGGACGGCATAATCTGTCTACACTGCTTGCAGTGAACTGTGGTATTAATTTTCCATGGCTACAGTACAAACACCTGGTTGATAATGAAGCTCCAACAAGTCTTGATTTTAAAACCGGGATTTATTGGGTAGATATTACAAGAGACGTGGGTTATAGCTTAAAGAATTTGAAACAGGAGAAGTACTCTCTTAAACAATATTTACGTCCGTATTTTAAGCCCCATGTGTTTGCTATTTTTGATTTACAGGATATCAGGCCGTTTATAAGAAGGTGTTTGTTTTTGTTTAAACAGGGCGTGTGTCAAATGTTTGGATATTTCAAGCCTGGTAAGGGGGTGTAATTGGCGCAATTTCGTTGATAGGCAGGAAATATGAAAATTAAATCGTCGGTGTTATCTCGACGATGCAGTTAGGTTTTGTATGAATGGTACAATAATTAAATGATAAAAGATTAGCAGCTTTGCGGGGAGTAAAGTGATGACAAACAGTGTATGGATATCTTGTAATGTCTGTGGCGCGGATGCATTTAGTGAGTTGTCTGAAGTAGATGGCTGGCACATAGGGCGATGCAAAAAATGCTCGATGATTTATTTAAATCCTATGCCTTTTTTTGAGCCTTCGACGGAATTCTCCGAGATGTCATTGGATTTTCAGTACACACGGTTTCAGCATGAAATTACACAACAGGTACTCGAACACGATAGAAAACAGTTTCATCAACAGGTTAATCTGATTTCGCGATTTGTTGGGCATGACTTACCACCGGGTAAGTTTCTGGATATCGGCTGTGGTTCAGGATCATCAGTACGAGCCGCAGAAGATTGCGGATGGGAAGCGGTTGGTGTTGATATTGATACTAAATTAATAGAGCTGGGTCGGGAAAAATTAAAAGTCGATATTCGTAACACTCCATTGCTTGAAAGTGGCTTTGAAGCTAATCAGTTTAACTTTATCAGGCTTAGAGATGTAATAGAACATTTGCCTAACCCCTATGATGCACTTCTTGAAGTTAAACGTCTACTGGTACCGGGAGGCTTCGCAATGATAGCTACTCCAAATGAAGATGCACTTCCTACCCAGTTACGTTTACTTATGGGGGGAAAGCGTAATACTGTCGCAACGGTAGCGCCCCCGCATCATGTTCATGGCTTTACACCAAAAACTCTGAAGCACATACTCGACAGGGTTGGGTTATCTGTGTATCAGCTTAAAACGACAACGCCTGTTGATCCGCAATATGTCACTGCGAGGAATATGCAATCTGCAAAAAGTAAGTTACATGTATTTATCTGGTCTATGGCTAAAATTATTGGTAGAGGCAGTATGCTGGTTAGCTGGGTTAGAAAAGAGAAAGAAACTAAATAATGTCGTGATTTATTGGTCAATGTTTTAAGTTACAAATGAGAAAGGGATATGAACTGCTGTGTACCAAAATCGCTGGATTTGAGTTTACGAAGTTATGCAGAATATTTGATATCTCAAGGTGATACAGTGATAACTCAGGGTGGAGTGTCCTGGATGGAATATCACGGCGCTTTGATCTCTGCAGCTGCAATGCCAGTATATATTGATTTCACATATGATGAAGCTACTCAGTTACTGAGAAAAACGGGCGCTTTATTTCTGCGTTATGAAACAAAAGCTGTGAACTCGCCAACTGATTGGTGGGCGATAGTTTGTCGACATTATGATTTTAAGCAGGTTTCAGCTAACACACGATCAAAAATTCGTAGAGGAACGCAACGTCTTGAAATAAAACAGGTCAGTCCTGAATGGTTAAGCAAACAAGGTTATGAGTGCCATGTCAGGTGTTATCAAAGATATAAACATGCTAAACCTAAAAGTAGAGTGGCGTTTAATGCTTTTATAAAAAGTTTACGAGATCAGTCAATTTTCGATATTTGGGCCTGTACGAAAAATGCAGAACTGTTGGGGTACATTATATGCCTGGTAGAAGATAATGGCGTTTTTATGCATACAATTGACATAACGCCTGCAGGGCTTCGTGAATATGCAAGCTATGCAATGATTCATCGCATACTTGAGTGTTATGTGAATGAATATGGCCTGGCAGTATCTAATGGTAGTCGCTCAATTTCACATGAAACCAATATGCAGGATTTTTTGTGTAAGCTCGGGTTTAAACGTGAATATTCCGAACTGCATGTAGTTTATCGTCCTGATATAAAATTACTGGTTAATTTGCTTTACCCATTTAGAAGGTTTTTAGAGGTTTTTAACGCAATTCCAGTTTTTCATAAAGTGTCATCTGTTCTCTTTCAAGAACACATTGTTCGAAATCAGAACTCTGGCGAATCAGGTTCATGAGTAACTGGCAACAGTTTTGTAAGCGTAGTTTTGATATATGCCTGGCATTGTTTGGTTTAATTATATTCTCATGGTTGATTCTTATTTGCTGGTTAATATCAACGATAGATACGAAACAGAATGGTTTCTACACTCAGGAACGAGTTGGTAAAAATGGTAAAATTTTCAATATTATAAAGATTAGAACCATGCGATCAATTAAAGGTATGAACTCAGTTTTTACAATACGTGGTGATCCAAGGGTGACTAAATTTGGCGCGGTTTTACGAAAATTTAAGCTTGATGAGTTACCTCAACTGTTTAATGTCCTGGTTGGGGCGATGAGTTTTGTTGGCCCCCGTCCTGATGTTGTTGGCTTTGCGGATATGTTACAGGGTGATGATCGTATTATTCTCTCATTGCGCCCAGGTATAACCGGGCCTGCGACTTTGTTTTACAGAAATGAAGAAGAAATTTTGGCTACATGTGATGATCCTGAACGATATAATCGAGAGGTTGTTTTCGAGATAAAGACAAAAATAAATCGTCAATATATACGTGAGTATAGTTTTTTTAAAGATATCATGTATATCGTGGCAACTCTGGTTCCTGGATTTAGAAAGCAATTAATCTCGGAAATTGAATCGTTGGTGGAAAGAAAATATTTGAATTTAAATAGTAATCATAAGTAATTTATTGTTATTAAATATAATGTAAAGTTTAAATTATGACAAAGATCAATATAAATATTATTATGTTTATAAAACATTATAACGGGGAGTATGCTGAGCATATGATTCTGGTTACAGGTTTATATACACAGGAGTGATGTTGCGGTGGGAAAGATAAAGAATATACATTCTCCATTTATAAGTATCACCTTGTTTTTTAAGCGCACAATTGATGTGCTTGTAGGTGTGTTTTTATTTCTGTTGATTCTTCCCATACTTATTTTTATAGCAATAGCGATAAAGCTTGACTCAAGTGGTCCCGTGTTTTTCAGACAACAACGCGTAGGTTTTAAAGGAAAACCATTCTCTATTTATAAGTTTCGTACGATGGTCGTTAATGCAGTTAATATTGGAGCAGGACTGAATATTGTAGATAATGACCCACGTATAACGGCAGCCGGAAAAGTTCTACGTGACTGGAGTCTGGATGAGTTACCACAAATTATAAATATAGTTAAAGGCGAAATGAGTTTTATAGGTCCACGACCAACATTGCAATACCAGGTTGATAACTATACAGAGCACCAACGAAAACGTTTAAATATGAAGCCAGGTGTTACCGGCTGGGCTCAAATTAATGGGCGTAATAATATTCCCTGGGAAGAGCGTATAGAATTAGATGTGTGGTATGTTGATAACTGGTCATTATGGTTAGATATGAAAATTGTACTGAAAACTCCTGCAGTGGTATTCAATAAAGCAAATATCTATAGTAATACGGGTGTAAGTTATGATTTTAAAGGAAAAGAAAGTGACAAAAATAAATTGCATTAAATATTAATAATTGTGAAATAAAGTAATCAGCTTAAAGCAGGACTCAGGTATGAAAAAGTTATGGATGTACGGTGCTGGCGGACATGCCCGTGTTATATATGAAATAATCAAAACATGCACTAACTTTAGCGTGGTTGGTTTTATTGATGATAACAAACAAAGATCTGCTGAGCGTTTTCTTGGTTATGAGCTAATAACAGATATGTCGACATTTCAAGAACGCAACAGTGAGTTCAATGTAAATAAAATCTTTCTTTCAATTGGTGATAATGCAATAAGAGAGATAATTGCAAAAAAAATGCTGAGTTTTGAATTCCCAATAATTGTTCATTCTAATGCTATTGTAGGCGAGGATGTAAAAATAGGGGTAGGAACCGTAATCATGCCGGGTGCGGTGATTGAGCCTGGAACTGTTATTGGGGAGCACTGTATTATAAATAATGGAGCTATAGTAGGTCATGGTTGTCGTATTGCTGATTACTGTCATATAAGTGGTAATGCCGTTGTTAGTGGTGAAGTGATTGTTGGTCAGTCTACACTTATTGCAATTGGTTCGTGTATAACACCCCAGGTCAATATAGGTAAGCAATGTTTAATTGGCGCGGGCTCAGTTGTTTCAAGGGATATTCCTGATGGTGCGAAGATGATGGGCAATCCCGCAAAAAATATGTCTCACTTTCATTAGATTAATGTAACTCGCGTCTATAGACAATGGATTTTATGAAAAAAAAACTGTGCGTGATAACAGGTGCAACCTCCGGTATTGGCCAGCAAACTGCTCTGGCCCTGGCACGAAAAGGTGCGCAGGTTATTGTTGTTGGGCGTAACGAAAAAAAATGTATTAAAACTGTAAATGATATTAAAAAAAAATCAGCCAACTCGTCTATTGAATTTATATGTGCGGATCTTTCGAGCTTAAAACAAGTGCGCGAAGTTGCTCAAAATATTATAAAGCGACATGAGTGTTTAGATGTATTGATAAATAATGCAGGTGGTTACTTTATCGCTCGTCAACAGAGTGTTGATGGTTTTGAAATGAATTTGGCGCTGAATTATCTGAGTCCTTTTTTGTTGACCCTGTTACTTGCTGACATGCTTAAGGCCAGTGCTCAGGGGCGCATTATAAATGTTTCTTCCCAGGCGCATATCAGGGGGAGGATTGATTTTTCTGATTTTCAGAAATCGCATAATTTCACCGGGCTTGATGCCTATGCACAATCTAAGCTTGCAATTATACTATTTACCTATGAATTAGCTCGGCAATTACAGGGTAGCCATGTAACGGTCAATGCATTGCACCCGGGTCTTGTAGCAAGTAATTTTGGCAAGAATAATGGTTTAATCAGATTTTATGTAAGGCGTTTATTGAAAAGAGGTGAGATAACATCTGAGGAAGGTGCACAAACCAGCATCTATCTTGCTAGTTCGGCTGCGCTTGATCAGTGTACCGGCGGGTATTATATCAATGAGCGTTTAGTTGAATCTTCACCTGCATCTTATGATGAGTCTGTGGCGGGTCAATTATGGAGTATGACAAAAGCACTTGTTGGAGTATGAGTTGGTTGTAATATATTTGAATTAATTTCAGGTTATCGCATCTCACAAGATAAGAACAGGCATCAATCCTCTCCCTCAAACGGGTGATAGAGTACCAATAAAAACCTTAAATTATTACGAGTCGTTTAGAAGAAAACGGATTTTTTATTTACTGGTATTAATGTTAATTAAAATAATAAGTTATTTTTTAAATCTAGCAGGTTTGTTGATCCTTATCAATTACAGAATTTTGATCACTACTCTATAGTGAAGGTGTGTCGCTGTGGTTTGTGCTAGTTTCGGGGTTTTGGTATTTCAGCGATTACAATTTTTTTATCTCTACATGAATAACTTTATAATTGTTTTTTCTACAATCAACATAAGGTTGTAGAATGTATAAAGTATAAAAATTAAATGATAAATAAAGATCTATAATGAGAGGCTGCTATGCATGGATGGCCGTATTACTCAGAAAATCAAATTGCCACCGTGGCTGAAGTTCTTCGTTCTGGGAAGGTAAACTACTGGACAGGGGAGGAAGGCCATAAATTCGAAAAAGAGTTTTCAGAATACTGCCATACAAAGTATGCGGTAGCTGTGGCTAATGGCACTGTTGCTCTTGAACTGGCGCTTCGCGCTCTTGATATTGGCCCTGGAGACGATGTCGTCGTACCCTCCAGTACTTTTGTGGCTACTGCTAGTGCTGTCGTTATGTGCGGGGCACGACCGGTGTTTGCCGATGTCGATCCGGACTCGCAGAATATAACAGCCGATACCATACTCCCGCTTTTATCACCTCATACAAAAGCCATTATTGCTGTGCACCTGGCTGGCTGGCCCTGTGAAATGGATCCAATACTTGAACTGGCCGCTACACATCATCTTAAAGTTATTGAGGATTGTGCTCAGGCACATGGTGCAACTTATAAAGGAAGGCCCGTCGGTTCTTTAGGGGATGTTGCTGCATTTTCATTTTGTCAGGACAAGATAATTAGCACCGGTGGTGAAGGTGGTATGTTAGTGACAAATGATCTTATCGTCTGGGAAAAAGCCTGGTCTTTTAAAGATCATGGTAAGTCTTTTGCGGCGGTACATAGTCAGCGTCATCTGCCTGGATTTCGCTGGTTACACTATTCATTTGGAACCAATTTACGTATGACGGAAATGCAGGCGGCAATTGGTCGACTACAGCTAAAACAATTACCCGAGTGGCATTTACGAAGAAGGCAGATTGCAGACAGGCTAACGCGCTGTTTTGAGAATATACCAGCGCTCAGAGTTGTTAAACCTCCTGCGCATATCGAGCATGCCTATTACAAATATGATGTTTTCGTCAGGCCAGAAGTACTGAGTGTGAAGTGGAATCGTGATCGTATTATGCGATCCATCAATGATGAGGGTATTCCCTGTTTTACTGGTACCTGCGCTGAAGTTTACCTTGAAAAGGCATTTGATTGCGATCATTTAAGACCGCAAAGCAGGCTGCCTGTTGCAAGTAAGCTGGGTAAGTCGGAACTGTCATTTCTGGTTCACCCCACTTTGTCTGATGAAGAAATAGAAAAAACCTGCGAAGTGGTTGGACGTGTTTTGATGGATGTTGTTAGAAAAAAAACAGAATTAGCCTGAATATTACTGCCCTATAAAATATAGTGGTGTCGTCAATGTGAACAGAAACATTACCATAAAATTTATCTAAGATGCCCAGGGGCGTTATATTGAGTTTGCTTGTATTTAAAGCAAATCATTAAAGAAATTTTTTATTCTATAAATTTTGAGGAGGTTAATAAGCGAGTAAGCAGGCTTAGAAATATTCAGGGATCAATGGAAAAAATGAGCTGAAGGAAAGTGAAATGAAAACAAAAGACACAAAGCCTCCCTCCATTAAGAGAAAACTGCCGTTTATCATGGCATTAGATGGGATATTTCTTCCCTTATCTCTGTGGGTTGCATTTGCGCTGCGCTTTAGTAGTTGGTGGCCAAACGAAATTCATGAGCACTGGTGGTTGTTTATAGTTGCACCGCTAGTGGCCATGCCTATTTTTGTTCATAACGGTTTATATCGAGCTGTACTTATTTATATCAGTTCCAGGGCATTCTTCGCTATTGTTAAGGCGGTGAGCCTGCAGGTTGTGATATTGCTTGGGCTTATTCTGGCGATGGGGCACCAGGATGTCACGATCACGGTATTTGTCATCTACTGGCTTGTTGCCTTGACCATGGTCGGTGGAAGCCGAGCTATTATTCGAGCAGGATTACAATGGTACACAAGAAACAAAAACGCATCTACAGATGTCGCAATTTATGGCGCGGGTGAGGCGGGTGCAGAGCTGGCAGAAGCCCTGCAGGCCGGGCATGAGTTTACACCAATTGCATTTATCGATGATAAGCATGAGCTACAGGGGACAGAAATTCGTGGCCTGAAAGTGTATTCGACGCTGGAGTTAAAGGGACTCATCAAAAATTGTGGCGTGAATCAGGTGTTACTGGCGATTCCTTCTGCCCAGCGTTTTCGGCGTCAGCAGGTTGTCGATTATCTGGAATCTTTACCATTGCACGTCAGAACCGTACCATCACTCATGGATATTGTTTCTGGGCGTTCCAGGGTGTCTGATTTACGTGAAGTTGGCATAGAAGACATTCTGGGGAGAGAGTCGGTTCCGCCGGATGAGCACTTATTGTCAACCTGTATTACAGGTAAATCCGTTATGGTCACCGGTGCCGGGGGGTCAATTGGCTCTGAACTGTGTCGGCAGATTGTTAGCCAACAGCCATCACGCATTGTCTTATTTGATCACTGTGAGTATGCGCTTTACTGCATTGAGCAGGAGTTGAGAGAGTACTGTAAAGATAACTGTGTCGTACTGCTCGATAAACAGATTATTCCAATGTTAGGAACGGTCAGTAATCAGCATAAAATCGAGCATGTGATAAAAACCTATGGTGTGCAAACTCTTTACCACGCAGCGGCCTACAAGCATGTGCCTATGGTTGAATACAATCCGATTGAAGGCGTAAAGAATAATATTTTTGGGACGCTTCATACGGCAAGCGCTGCGTTAAATACGAATGTTGAAACTTTTATTCTGATATCCACTGATAAGGCCGTTCGCCCGACGAATGTAATGGGGGCGACAAAACGTATGGCGGAACTTGTTGTGCAGGCTTTGGCCCGGCAGCCAGGTAGCACCAAATTCAGCATGGTTCGTTTTGGAAATGTTCTCGGCTCTTCCGGTTCGGTGGTTCCCCTGTTCAGGCGGCAAATTCAGGCGGGGGGGCCAATTACACTAACGCATCCTGATATTACGCGTTATTTTATGACAATACCGGAAGCGGCACAGCTGGTGATACAGGCCGGTTCCATGGTGCATGAAGGGGAGGATGCAGGGGAAAGTACAGGTGAGAGTGCAGGGGGACATGGAGGTGATGTATTTGTGCTTGATATGGGAGAGCCGGTACGTATTCAGGATATGGCCCGTCACATGATTTCCCTGTATGGCCTGAAAGTAAGAGATGAGAAAAATCCGGATGGGGATATCAGTATTGAAACAACCCAGTTACGCCCGGGAGAGAAACTTTATGAAGAGCTTTTGCTTGGTGAAAATGTCACGGGAACGAAACATCCACGTATTATGCGAGCACATGAAGCAGAGCTGCCCTGGGACCAATTGAAAAGTATTTTGTACCACCTTGAAGCGGTTTGCAAAAATGATGATTGTGACGCACTGTTAAAGTATCTGGACGAGGTTGTTGATGGATATTCTGCGCAATGCGATGTACTGGATCCAGTATGGATTGCAACTCACCAGACTAGTCACAGGCAACAAGCGCTAACATTAGTAAAGTGAAGTTTAGTTGCGCAGTCGAGACGGCAGGTTAGTGAATTTGCCTGCCAATGCAAGGGGGGCTATACACCTGTTAGCTCATGTTCACGTTGTAGCTATAACCCGAATGTTGTATCACAGTAAATAAGCCGGATGAAAAACCGGAAATATAAACCCCCTGACCCGTCTGACTCTTTCAACAATGGGGGCGTTCCCAGGCCTTGCGCCATTTAATATATCTACAGCATTTGTACTGAGTATCTACTGCCCAGGCATCATTCGCATTGAGCTAGTTGTTTCAGCTGTTTTTCAGGTTCTCTTTTTTATGGGAAGGGCTGAGTCATTTTTCGGCTCATTTTTCTGGCATTCCTTACACTGTTCTGGGCTTCACTAATGTCTCGATCCTCGACTATAATCTTTTAAAATATTAGCTTGCATGAATTTGATAAATATCAATGTTAAGTTAGCCTAATATGTTTTACTCACCATAAGAAAGTCATTAGTCAGTCACAAGAGGGTAATTTGAAAGTACAGGCTATAAATAGAAAACAGTTTTTGCAAGGACAGTTTAAAGGTGAACTTCCGATTCGGCCCCCCTGGTCAATTGAAGAAACCCAGTTTGCTGATACATGTAGTCGTTGCTTTAAATGTGCTGAGGCTTGCCCGTCTAATCTAATTGTTAAGGGCTCAAATGCACTGGCGGGTGGCTTTCCTGAGCTTAGTTTTCTGCGCCAGGGCTGTGATTTTTGCGAAGCCTGTGTGCGGGCCTGTCCTGAGCCTGCCATGTCACTTACCCACCTTACCCATGGGAAACCCTGGAATCAACTGGCGCAGATTGATAATCAGTGTTTTGCTGAGCGGGGCATCGTGTGCCGCTCTTGTGGTGAAGTTTGCGAAGCGTCAGCCATTGATTTTAAATTGATGGTGGGGGGCTTAAGTCAGGTCAATATAAATACTGCAGCCTGTAATGGTTGTGGTGAATGTGTTCATGTGTGCCCAGCACACGCCATTAAAATCCGCAGGGAAATAAACCATGAGTAAATACAATATCTGTAGTGCATTAGTTCATGCAAAGCTTGAACTGATTAATTCAGTAAAGCAGGCCCTGGAAAGTCAGCAGGGTGTCGAGGTGCACGGTGAAACCGAGGATGGCCGTTTAATTGTGACGATAGAAGACGAAGTTCGAAAAAATGTGGGGGAGCGCATTATGGCGTTTTATGAAATTCCCGGTGTGCTCAGCGCATCAATGATATACCAGTTTAGTGATGATGAATTTAATGAACAGGAAACCCTGGAAATACAACCGACTCAAGAGAGGATGTCAGCATGAAAATGACACGGCGTGAATTTGTAAAAAATAATGCAATAGCTGCAACGGCTACGGCTGCCGGTGTAACCATACCCGGCATGAAAGAAGTGCTAGCGGCCTCTGAGGATAAAATTCGGTGGGATAAAGCGCCCTGTCGTTTTTGCGGAACGGGCTGTTCAGTTCTGGTGGGCACTCAAAATGGAAAAATTGTCGCCACTCAGGGTGACCCGGATGCACCGGTTAATAAAGGTCTTAACTGTATTAAGGGTTATTTTCTTTCCAAAATTATGTACGGTAAAGATCGTTTAACTAAACCCCTACTGCGTAAAACCAATGGGGTTTACGATAAAGAAGGTGAGTTTGAAGAAGTCAGCTGGGATGAGGCCTTTGATATCATGGCCGTGAAATGGAAAGAGGCCTTGAAAAAAGACATGGCATCAAACCAGGGAAAACCCGCTGATAAAATAACCTCATCCGTGGGCATGTTTGGCTCCGGACAGTGGACAATATTTGAGGGCTATGCGGCATCAAAATTAATGAAAGCCGGGTTCCGCTCCAATCACATTGATCCAAATGCTCGCCACTGTATGGCATCTGCCGTCGGGGCATTCATCCGCGGTTTTGGTTCCGATGAGCCGATGGGTTGCTACGATGATTTAGAACATGCGGATGCGTTTGTGCTGTGGGGTTCAAATATGGCGGAGATGCATCCCATTTTATGGACCCGCATTACGGACACCCGACTTACTAAAAAATCGAGTGAGGTGCATGTGTTGTCTACATTCAAGCATCGCTCATTTGATTTAGCAGATAACCCGATTGTATTTAAGCCTCAAACCGATATGGTGATCTTAAATTACATCGCCAATTATATTATCAAGAATAAAGCGTATAACAAAGATTTTTTAAACAAACACGTCAACTTCAAAAAAACACCGGTCGACATTGGTTACGGCTTGCGCCCTGAGCATGAGCTGGAGAAAAAGAAAACCGGTAAGGGTGGAAAGCTCAGCGGTATTTCATTTGAAGAGTACGCAAAAAGCGTTGAATCATATACGCTGGATTATGCTCACGAAATGACCGGTGTGCCCAAAAAGAATCTGGAGCGTTTAGCCGAGCTTTATGCACACCCCACTAAGAAAATTACTTCCCTATGGACCATGGGTTTTAATCAGCATACCCGCGGTGTCTGGACCAATGGTTTAATGTACAACGTACATTTGTTAACTGGAAAAATTTCTCAACCGGGTAACGGTCCGTTCTCATTAACCGGCCAGCCTTCGGCCTGTGGTACAGCACGTGAAGTGGGTACTTTCTCGCATCGACTACCGGCAGATTATGTGGTGAAGAAAAAAGCACATCGCGAATTTGCGGAAAAAATATGGGAATTACCTGAGGGTACCGTTCCCGGAAAACCCGGTTATCACGCGGTGCTACAAAACCGTATGCTCAAAGATAGCAAGTTAAATGCCTATTGGGTTATGTGTAATAACAATATGCAAGCGGCGGCAAATATTAATGAAGAAGCGCTACCCGGGTATCGCAATCCGGATAACTTTATTGTCACTTCCGATCCTTATCCCACGGTTACCGCGATGGCATCAGATTTAATTTTGCCCACCGCTATGTGGACAGAAAAAGAAGGTGCCTATGGTAATGCCGAGCGGCGTACACAGTTCTGGCGACAACAGGTTGATGCGCCGGGTGAAGCAAAATCGGATTTGTGGCAGCTAATGGAATTTTCAAAACGCTTCAAAATGGAAGATGTATGGCCCGCAGATTTATTAGCGAAGGCACCACAATATAAAGGTAAAAGTTTATTTAGTGTGTTATTTGAAAACGGTTCTGTCAATCAGTTTAAAAAGCAAACCGTAACGGATGATCGGGGTAATAAATATCAGAACGACGAAATGGATGCGTTTGGTTTTTATGTGCAAAAAGGACTGTTTGAAGAGTATCGTCGCTTTCAGTTAGAAGGGGTTAAAAAAGGTCATGAGCAGGCCGACTTTGATACCTATCATAAAGTGCGTGGTTTAAGGTGGCCGGTAGTCGATGGTAAAGAAACCCTCTGGCGTTATGCAGAAGGTTATGATCCGTATGTTAAAAAAGGCGAGGGCTTTAAGTTTTACGGTAAGAAAGATGGCAAGGCTAATATAATTACTGCGCCTTATGAGCCCGCGCCGGAAATCCCGGATGCGGAATATGATCTGTGGTTATCAACCGGTCGGGTGTTAGAGCACTGGCATTCTGGCACGATGACTCGGCGTGTGCCAGAGCTGTATCGTGCTTTCCCGGATGCAGTTGTGTTTATGCACCCAGAGGATGCAAAAAAGCGTGGTTTACGCAGAGGTTTAACCGCGAAAATAATTTCACGTCGTGGAGAAATTGAAGCCCAGGTTGAAACCCGTGGGCGCAACCGTCCACCCAAAGGCCTGGTGTTTGTTCCCTGGTTTGATGCGGGGCGTTTAATTAATAAAGTTACACTGGATGCGACTGATCCGTTGTCCAAAGAAACGGATTATAAAAAGTGTGCGATTAAAATCGAAAAGGCATAACTATCTAAATGCCCCTGTTAAAAAAGGGGCTGGGGAGTTTTGAGAGGTTAAGAAGAAAGTGAATCAGGCAACCGATAAAACATCACAAAGCCGTCGCCGCTTTCTGGATAATATTTCCAGAGCGGCTGGGGGTGCTGTTTTATCAGGTGTTGTGCCGGGTGTAATGCTGGGTTTGTATTCACAACAATCTAAATCGTTACCCGCCGGTGCAATTCGTCCGCCGGGTGTAACTAATGAAACTGATTTTTTATCCGCCTGTGTGCGTTGTGGCTTATGTGTACGTGACTGCCCCTACGATACACTCAAACTATCACAGCTGGGGGATAGTGTCGCATTGGGTACGCCCTATTTTAATGCACGGAATATTCCCTGTGAAATGTGCGAAGACATTCCCTGTATAAAAGCCTGTCCAACCGGTGCGCTTGATCCGCAACTTACTGTGATAGATGATGCCAGAATGGGGCTGGCTGTGTTAATTGATCAGGAGGCCTGTATTGCTTTTCAGGGGCTGCGTTGTGAGGTTTGTTATAACGCTTGCCCGGTGCGCGATAAAGCGATTTCAATTGAATATTCTCATAATAAACGTACCACAAAGCATGCCCTGTTTATCCCGGTTGTACACTCATCAGACTGCACCGGTTGTGGAAAGTGCGAACATGTGTGTATTTTAGATGAGGCCGCAATAAAAGTGTTACCCATGAATCTGGCAAAAGGTGAGTTGGGTAAACACTATCGATTAGGCTGGAAAGAAAAACAAAAGGCCGGTGAAAGTTTAGTGACACCGGATATTGAGCATCAATATAATCTACCCCAGGGTACGCGTTATGATTATGAAGGCGAGGGCCTGATACAACCGAAAAAAACAACACCATTTGAAAAAGATGCACTCGATCGTTTGAATGAGGGCAAGTTGTAATGGTGACTGAAATTAATAGAGCTGCTCATACTGTTTTAAACCAGAATAAAATGGGCCAGGATGCAATTGATAAAAAAGGCTGGTTACTGGCACACAAATGGCTATTGCTCAGGCGCCTGAGTCAACTGAGTATAATATTTTTATTTCTGGCGGGACCCGTGTTTGGTGTGTGGTTGATTAAGGGTAATATGGCGTCAAGCTTGATACTTGACAGCGTCCCACTAAGTGACCCGTTTGTCGTTTTACAATCTGTGTTCGCCGGAAATTATCCAGAACTAACGGCGTTAACGGGTGCATTAATTGTGGGCCTGTTTTATTTTATTGTGGGTGGGCGTGTTTATTGTTCGTGGGTTTGTCCGATAAATATTGTTACCGATACTGCAGACTGGCTACGGCGTTTTTTAAAAATCAATAAATCACTCTCGTTTTCCTCTATAAATTTTTCAAGGGAAAGTCGTTATGCACTTTTAGCGGTTTCATTTTTACTGGCTTCAGTAACAGGTATGCTGGTTTGGGAATTAGTTAATCCAGTAACTATGATACAGCGAGAAATTGTATTTGGTATGGGGGTTTCCTGGGTTTTTATCGTAACTATATTTATTCTTGATACATTTATTAGTCGCCGAGCCTGGTGCGGGCATTTATGTCCGATGGGTGCCTTTTATAGCGTGTTGGGAAAATTCAGTTTAATAAAAGTGAGTGCCAAAAACAGAACTAATTGCAATGACTGTATGGAATGTTATGCGTTATGCCCGGAACCACAGGTAATAAAACCAGCATTAAAAGGGGATGACAGTCCACTGATTCGTTCAGAAAACTGTACTAATTGCGGTCGCTGTATTGATGTTTGCGCAAAAGATGTGTTCATCATAAACCATAGATTTATAAATTTTAAACCATAACTTCATGCGATAACTATTAACTTCTCAGGGGGAGTTTAACTTATGAAAAAATCAATTTTAGCAGGGTTAATACTGATGAGTACATCGGTGTTGATACCAATTAGTGCAGGAGCAGGTGAAGTAAATTCATTGCGAGGAGATACGGATATTGACGCTCCATCAAACAAGGTTGTGGTCAAACGTAATATTAGTGACCAGGCACCGATAGCCCGGGATTATGTGCAGCAACCACCCCTGATTCCCCATAAAACTAAAGGTTACAAAATTAATTTAAAATTTAATAAATGTTTAACCTGCCATAGCTGGAGTAATTATCAGAAAGCCGGAGCCACAAAAATATCACTAACGCATTTTACAGGGAGTGATGGTGAGGAAATGTCGAATGTGGCTCCCCGTAGATATTTCTGCAATCAATGTCATGTCCCACAGGCGAATGCAAAACCCCTGGTCGACAATTCATTTCAGCCAGTTAACGTGATTAAATAGAATTAAGGGTGCAACAATGAATATAAAATCATTGATAAAAATATTACGAAGCCCGAGTACAGCTACGCTTGGCAGTTTGCTGGTGGCAGGTTTTGTAGCCGGTATTATTTTTTGGGGTGGATTTAATACCGCAATGGAAGCAACCAATACGGAGACATTTTGTATAAGCTGCCATGAAATGAAAGAGAATGTCTACCTGGAATATAAAGATACAATTCATTACACAAACCGAACCGGCGTGCGTGCCACCTGCCCGGACTGTCACGTACCTAAACCCTGGATTCATAAAATGGTGCGTAAAGTTCAGGCGAGCAATGAGTTATTGCATAAGGCACTGGGCACCATCGATACACCTGAAAAATTTGAAGAGAAACGTTTAAAGTTGGCACAAAATGTATGGCGTTCAATGAAAAGTACGGATTCACGTGAATGTCGTAACTGCCATAATTATGAGTCTATGGATTTTGCAGAGCAACAGCGTCGAGCAGTAACCAATCACAGTAAGGGTCTGGAAAGTGGCGAAACCTGTATCGATTGCCACAAGGGGATAGCGCACTCATTACCAGCGTTATATGAGGTTGACCCTAGTGCGGTGACCGGGAATGCGGGGCATTAATGCAACATTAAAATACACCAGTATCCCATATTGTGTTGTCATTGACTGATTTAGTCAGTGAAACACCGGGATAAGGTTGTGAACATACAATCGCTGAAGACGAGACATTTGCGTGATATATTTTATATTGTGGAGGAATCACTTCAACAGATGATTTAATCTGATGTACAATCAGTTCTGGCCCATTTCTAGAACTGATACAGATGACAAAAACAAAAAAGTACTCATTACAGTTAGTGCTCACAACTTTATTTGCCGTTCTTATCCTCAGTGTCGGGGGGCTTTTAGGCACTTTAAATTATACCCAAACCACAAAACTTTTGCTGTCCGCTTCCGATGAAATTTATGAGCGGGCCTCAAAAGAAATTGTGCTTAATTATCGTAATACCTACAATCCTGTACGAAATTCCCTGGAATTGCTTTCCCATTCATCTCTGGCTACTAGCAAATCATTCGATCAACGTTTAAAGCATATCGGCTCTTTATCTGCAGCTCTGCATTCGGAAGTAGCAATTACTGCAATACAAATTGGTTATGAAAACGGTGACTTTTTTATTGTTAGAAAACTTAATACTGTAGACTTAAGAGAAAAATTTAATGCCCCGGATAAGGCGATTTTAGTAGTTGATAACCTGATGTTTGATGCATCTGGTGAATCGGATTTACAGAGAGTGTATTTTGACAGGCAATTGAATGTATTGCACCGTGATCAGCCCATTAAAAGTGATTATGATCCAAGAAAGCGACCGTGGTTTATACAGGCACAATCGAAACCAACTACAACCGCTCCTTATTATTTTTATTTTATGCAGAACGTTGGCACTACGGTTACTATGAAAATGCAGCGATCAAATACGGTGATTGCGACGGATATTACATTAGCAGATATATCTGCAGGCTTACAAAAATCTAAAATGACGAATTTGTCTGAGCTGTATTTAATAACTTCAAAAGGTGATGTGGTAGCCAGTTCTACTGATAATGAGAGCTTAATAAAAAATATTCAGGGAGTGATTACACTTAAATCACCTAATGAACTACAGAGTAAGATTTTTAGTTATTTTAATAGTGATAGCTTATATCAAGAGCAAACCCTGATTTTCGATGTGGCAGGCGCAGCCTGGCAGGGTGCGGTTAAAAATATTGGTAAATTAGGGGGTGATGGGCTGTATCTGTTTATGTTTACACCGGTCAGGGAGTTGCTTAAAGATGCAATTGATATTGCCCTGAATTCACTTTACCTGTTGTTGGTTATTATTGTAATGACAATTCCAGTCATCTGGTATATTTCAAAACGAATTTCGGCTGCGATGCATCAACTGGCGATTGAAGCCAAAGGCATTATGAATTTTGATTTCAGTGAGTCTAGCCCAACGATCAGTATGATAGAAGAAGTGGATGACCTGGCAAATGCACAAACGTTAATGAAATCGAGTTTAAGCCAGTTTATGAGGCTGATTAATTCGCTGGCGAATGAGCGAAATTTTGATTCATTGCTTGAAAAAATAACCATTGAAACATTAGACGCAAGTCAGGCTGATGCGGTAGCCACCTATCTGGTTGATGAAGAAACTCAGACATTAAAACCCAATGCGTTAAAATTAAAAGCGAGTGAACAGGGAGAATATGAGTTTTTACCTGTATTTTCAATGTCTGCTAAAAATGAAATTTCAGAATTAATTGAATCCACTGATTACAAATATTTATATCAAGATGCAACTCAGAATGGCCTGTGGTCTGTATTAGCCGATAAGATAAACGATAATAATTCGCGTTTTATTTTATTGCCACTACGAAATCGTCAGGGTGAATTTATGGGTATGGTTGTCCTGGCGTATGTATCCAGTAATACCGTATCAACCAGTAACCAGCATCAAGCACTTTCGTTTGTAAGGGCATTTTCCGAGTTTGCTGCCATTTCCCTGGAAAGTAAATATTTGTTAAAAATGCAGGAAGATTTACTCGATGCATTTATAAAGTTAATTGCAGGTGCGATTGATGCTAAATCACCTTACACGGGTGGGCATTGTCAACGTGTTCCCGAAATTACAAAAATGCTTGCACAGGCGGCCTGTGACTCTGATGCTCAGTGTTTTGCAGATTATCAGTTAGATGAAGATCAGTGGCAGGAAATAAATATAGCAAGCTGGTTACATGATTGTGGAAAAGTAACGACACCGGAATATGTTGTGGATAAGTCAACCAAGCTGGAAACCATTTACGATAGAATTCATGAAATACGTACACGCTTTGAAGTGTTAAAACGCGATGCCGAAATTAAATTTTTGAAATCACTTGCTGATGGTGGAGATGAAAAAACATTACGGGAAACATATTTAAGTACACTTCAGAAATTAGATAATGACTTTGAATTTGTTGCCGCCTGTAATCAGGGCGGAGAATTTATGGAAGATGAAAAAATACAACGCTTAATTGATATAAGTAACTATCGATGGATGCGCACATTAGATAAGCATTTGGGGGTGTCATGGGAAGAAGGAAATCGTATGAATGACGGCACTAAACAGGTGCTACCCGTAGAAGAAAAGTTACTATCCGATAATATTGAACATATTATTAAGCGTGAACAGGCTGATTTAATGCCGAGCAATAATCAATGGGGCTTTAAACTGGATGTACCAGAATATAAATTTAATAGAGGTGAGTTGTATAACCTGTCAATAAAGCGTGGTACCTTATCCACTGAAGAGAGATATATTATTAACGGCCATATGGTGCAAACTATAAAAATGTTAGAGCAATTACCCTATCCATCACATTTAAAAAATGTTCCTGTAATAGCCGGTTGTCATCATGAAACCATGGTGGGTACTGGCTACCCTAAGCGTCTCAGGAAAGAGGATATGCCATTAACAGCAAGAATGATGGCGATTGCAGATATATTTGAAGCACTCACCGCATCTGATCGACCCTATAAAAAAGCCAAAACACTCTCTGAGTCATTGCGTATCATGTCCTTCATGCAAAAAGATCAACATATAGATAGTGATTTGTTCGATCTTTTTTTAGAGTCGGGTATTTATCTGCAATATGCAAAAAAGTTCCTGTCTAAAGAACAAATAGATGAAGTTGATATCACCCAGTACCTGTCTTCTCAGGCTTAATCACTACATCTATAATGAATAATAAAATCTTCCTGCAATTTTTATGTCTCATTTGTTTCAACAATATTGTTGTAGCAGACATCATTGTACGTGAACTCGGAAAAGAGGGTGATGAACCCAAACCCTTTGTACTTCCCTATGCTTTCGCTTCTGAGGCGATGGGTTTTGTCGCCGGGGTTGCTGGCGGGATCAGTGGTTTACCCCAGGAACAAAATAGTTTTGTAACAACTGCGTTGGTGAGCAATGAAGGTGCCGCCGCTGTTTATGCTTTTTTTAATAATTATCAACTAGCAAAAAACTCCCATATGTTCATGGATGTTAGTTTAGGCCTGGGGGAATTTCCACAGCAAAGAGCCTACTTAGATACCTCTCCCCCTGGCGATTCTCCACCGGCTGGAAGTAACGATTCCAGTGCGGATAATTTTTTTGAAGCAGAAGGTTTTTCAAACTGGCTTGAAATTGATTTTAAATATGTTTTTAATATCGGTAATGCCAAATCTAACCCAATTAATGTTTTCACGTTAAGCGAGGGTTTGCTAGTGGGTGGTGCAAACGGCGGTGAAATATTTAATCCGTTTAAATCAGGGCGCACTTATTTGCAAACCAGTTTTTTTCATCACAATAGAAACTATGACGTTGATACGGAATTTCCACTATCAACTACCGGTATTGGTTTTTCACTTAATTATGATAATACGGATTTTCCAGTTAATCCGAGTACAGGAAGTTTTCTAGGTACGGGTATTAGATATGATCCGGGGTTTGGCAATAATAAAGAATGGAGTGTTGCGGAATTAGAGTACAGCACTTTTTTTAAATTACCTAAAGGGCCGTTAACAGAGCAACAAGTGCTGGCATTTAATGCCTGGACTTCACATACCATAACGGATACACCGGCTCCCCATTATTTTGGCCCAACCCTTGGTGGACTTTTTCGATTAAGGGCATATCCAATCGAACGCTTTCACGATCTTAATGCAATTTATTATTCAGCTGAATTTCGCACAATTCCAAGATCGAATATACTTCGAAAAATAACTTTTCTTGAGTTCGCTAATCTAGAGTGGTGGGAGTTTACCGTTTTTTATGAAATTGGACGGGTTGCACCAAACTGGGATGTTAAGGAGCTACATAGCTCAATGAAAACAGACGTAGGAATAAGTTTAAGGATTATGGCGAATAATGATATAGGTCGTCTGGATTTCGCCTGGTCAGATGAAGATGCCGCCGTGTGGTTGATGTATGGGCATCCGTTTTGAGATAGTCGTAAGTCAAAAGCGGCTGCTCCCGCAGGGAGAGCAACATGTATTATTTGACGTACGACTTTTGACTCTCTTTTTATTGAAGATTCAACATTACCGTATTGGAAAAGTCACTGCTGGCTGTGTCACCAACTGTTCTGATTGCTATATATAATCGGGTACCGGTGGCAAAGTCTGCAACCCGACTCCAGGCAACTGATGTGTCATTATTTTGCACGAGTGCATTGGTTGAGCCGGACATATCTGCATTGTTTGAAATGTATAGCAGGTAGTTTGTAGTGGGGCTGGACAGGGTAATATCAATTGGTGTTGTTGCCGTTACCAGTGTGCCTTCAACAGGGCTGAGAATCAGGCTTGAGATGCCACTTTCTGAAAACCCGGATATAATTAATTCTTCTGTGTGCACAATGCGATCTGCCATAATGCCGATATTATCTGACATTAATAGAATGCGGTCAGCCATCACGCCAATACGATCTGCCATCGTGCCAATGTCATCGGATAACCCCAGTATTAAGGTTTCAATTGTGTCAAAAGAGCTCAGTACCAGCGTCTCAAATGTATCGAAAACCAGTGCCCGGGCGGTTTGTGTCGAAGCTGTAAAAAGAATGCTGGATGATAGTAATATAACGCCGAATGCCGCGAATCGGATACGCTTTTGCATGAAAAGAGTCCTCTGTTCTTTTAGGAAAGGGGGTATTGTCTTGTATTACAATATAAGAAATAACTAATATTCGCAAGTTTTATGTTCGATTAGCTGTAATTGATTGATTATGCTAGTAATTAATGATCATAATCGGTATATATTTGTGGTATTGATAGCTGCACCTGCTAAGGTGTACGAAATAATTTTTTGATTTGGAGATATATTAAGTGAAGTTCACTGTAGATGAGTTTCGAGCCTGGAAGCATAAAAAGGTAACCCTGCTGGGTATGTCCGGTGTCGGTAAAACCTATTTATCAAGCATGTTACGAGATAGCCAGTGGTTCCATTTTTCAGGTGACTACCGCATTGGTACTCGCTATCTGGATGAACCTATTTTAGACATGATCAAACAGCAGGCCATGCAGGTACCATTTTTAAATGAACTACTGCGTAATGACTGGATTTATATTCGTAATAATATCAAGGTGCATGATTTGGGGCCGGTGCTAAGTTTTGTCGGTAAGCTAGGCAACCCGGAAATTGGCGGTGTTGAGCTGGATGATTTTGTTAAGCATCAGGAGCTTTATCGAAAAGCTGAAATAGCAACGATGTTTGATGTGCCTGATTTTATTGAAAAGGCGCAGAGTATTTACGGATACGATCATTTTATAAATGATGTAGGTGGAAGTTTGTGTGAACTGGATGAACCGGGTGTTATTGAAACACTGGCGGAACATACCTTGATGCTTTACATTCAGGTAACCAATAAACAGGAAGAGGAAAAGCTTATTGCACGGGCACAGAGTGCTCCCAAACCCCTGTACTACAGGGCCGAATTTTTAGAGGAGCAACTGGCGGTCTATTTAGCTGAAAATAATTTGGAATATGCTGCTCAGATGGATCCGGATGAATTTACCCGCTGGGTATTTCCACGATTGTTTCATTCGCGTATACCGCGTTATGAGAAAATTGCACAACAGGGTTATACAGTGACATCTGAAGAGGTAGCCAAAGTTAAAAATGAAAATGATTTTTTACAACTGTTAGAAACGGCAATTGACAGAGAGCCTTAGTAGGTCTTTGTCAGCGCACATCATTAACGATCAAATTAAATAAACGTTAGAGTATAAAAAATAAATGCCAATAGTCGCCCACAATCAGTTACCTTCATTTAATCGTCTACGTTCAGAGGGGGTAAAAGTGCTCGCACCCGATGCGGCGCTTCATCAGGATATTCGTGAGCTACACATCGGTCTGCTAAATATGATGCCCGATGCAGCATTGGCGGCAACTGAGCGGCAGTTTTTTAGATTGATAGGCGAGAGCAATCCAATCGCACAAATATACGTACACCCGTTTACGTTAAGTGAATTACCGCGCAGTGAAAAAACACAAAATCATATTGACGAATTTTACGAAACATTCGAACAGATAAAAGACCAGGGCCTTGACGGTTTAATTATTACCGGTGCCAATGTGATTGGTGCAGAGTTATCTAATCAGGATTTCTGGCTGCCATTAATTGAAGTGGCCGACTGGGCCTATGAAAATGTGACGTCAACGCTTTGTTCCTGTTTGGCAACCCATGCGGTTTTAGAGTTCAGGTATGGTAAAAAAAGACAGCCACAAGCACAAAAAAAATGGGGTGTGTTTACCCATAAGCTTACGGATCAACTGCATCCATTAATAACAGATATTAATACCCGCTTTGATGTTCCCCATTCGCGCTGGAATAGTGTTAGCCTTCCACAGTTTGAAACAGCAGGCTTAAAAGTATTAGCGGTCGGTGTCGATGATGAATGTGTACATTTGGCAACATCGGAAGATGGCTTTCGAACGATATTTTTTCAGGGACACCCGGAATATGACACCATTTCATTATTAAAAGAATACAAACGTGAAGTGCTGTTATATGTTGAAGAGTTGTGTGAAGATTATCCGCCATTTCCGGAGCGCTATTTCGATATTAAGTCATCGGCTATTTTACGCGAGTATAAAAGCAGGTTGCTATCTGCAATAAAAAACAATAAAGAATTACCAGCATTTCCCGAGGATTTAATTGCTTGTAATCTTGATAATACCTGGCACGATACAGCGGGTGAAGTTATCAGTAACTGGGTTGGTTTAATTTATCAACTAACTCACACCGATAGAAAGCTACCCTTTATGTCCGGTGTTGATCCTCAAAATCCGTTATCACTTTAAACCTGATTTCTATGGATGAAATTTTAGGAAATAGTTATTAATCAAAAATTATGCTGACGCTCGCTGATTTTCAGGTTAATAAAGAGTGGGAGTTATTGCTGCGTATTCCAGAGATAGTTTCCAATAAATCCAGCTTAATTTGAGTGTTAGGGCCAGAAAGAGGTTTCCAGATCGGTAATGTAAGTTTCCAATTGGGCGATTAAAAGATATAAAATTAATTGATTAGGTATTCTTTTATTTCCCACTGTTTGAGATCAGATGATAAATTCACAATTTCAGGCCAGCTAGCGACATATTCTTTATCAATTAACTGTCCATTAGATCGAACTATTTCACGAGTCAGTAATTTTGAAAGTAATCGTTCATCAAAGTGAGTTTCTGCTATATGCAGGCAATAAGGTGGTGCAAAAGGAGATTTTAAAATTTCTAATTGCTCGATAACTCTAATCATGAACCGTTCGATTATTACGAGTCTAAATATATTGTTATCTTCTGTTTCAATTACCCAATTCTCATTATTTTTAATAAGATTAAAATATTGATATTTTAGATAACGATAAAGATTATCCGAGATATAATAAAAAGGTAATTGGGCTGATATTCTTACAAACACCGTTAACATTTGTCCAAATACCTTTAGAAGAAGTTCTTCATTATCAGGATTGCCTTCAAGGGATATTTCACAGATACCTAATATGGCTGTTAATGAGTCAAAATTACTCTTTTCTTCAATAGCCTGGAAGAAATCATCAGCACACTGTTCTGGACTAACTAATAAAGTGTTTGACGGCTTTGTTCTTAAGTCTCTAATGACTTTAATTATGTCATTTGTTTTAAGGTTGGGCTTGCTTAAAATATCCCAGAATGGGTGACCATAGAAATAAGAACTACCAGGAAAGCATTTTTCAGTTAAGTCAACGTAATTTCTTGAAACAGACAATTTTCCCCTACCTATCTTTGATAACTTACATGGGTATATAAATCCTCCTGGGGGCTTTTCTCTTTGTTTAAATTTATCGGGCGTGATCTCACGTTCAATTGTTTCCAAATTGGCAAAGCCAGACATGAAAATGAGATTTGCAAACCAGAGTTGATCTCTGATTTTCTTATATGAATTAGTCGGTGGTGCATTTTCTGGTTCCAGCATAGCAAATTCCTCACTACGGTCGATCCAACACAGTCACTATTTATGTATGTAGATTCACATGTATCAAATTAGTGACTGTGTGTAGTACAAATACAGCTATCTATCTACTTGTATTTACTGAGTGGTTCTATGTAGCGCAGATAGTTACACAGTCACGTTCTGTTAGAAACTTGCAGAAAATTCTGTGTGTTTTTAGGTAAATATCTGATTAATATATGTTTATTTATATTCGGATAAATATGCCTGTCTAATGAAAACTAGAAAACAACACAATCTGGCAGAAGAGTTAGAGCAAGATTTCATAGAGCGATATGGCCCAGTGTTAACGGGTGATGCATTAAGAAATTGTTTAGGATATTCGTCAATGTCAGCACTTAGGCAGGCTATTGCTAGAAATAAGGTCAATGTACCGATTTTTCACTTAAAGGATAGACGCGGGCAGTTTGCGCTTTCCAAAGATGTAGCTCGTTGGCTTGCTATGCACCGTAATAATGTGTGTGAGTAACTGAGATTAAATTAAAGGAGGTAGGTATATGGTTTAGCTAAAAATAAAGTGTTTTTAATAACTTAGTAGGATACAGAAATTAAAAAAGCCCAGGAATTGTGCGATTCCATGGGCCTGATTGGTTTGTCGTTTACAGTCGACAATTCCATTCTACTTCTGTCTCCAGGAATGTCAATGGTCGACTATCTACCGGTAGTCGTCCTGGCATTCTATTACCTATGAAAACTTAATCACCAGCTACCTGCTTAGTTGGCAACGGGCAGGTGTGCCTGGCGTAGGAGAAGAAAATGAATAAACAAAGAGAAGCGGTACGCCAAATAGAGCTTGGTCTATCGAATCGAGAAGTCTCGAGGTCTACAGGGTATTCTCATACAACTATTAACAAGTACAGGAAAAAGCTTAAACAATCTATTGTGACCTGGGAAGTCATACAAAAAATGAGCGATCATGACCTGGTAAAATTGTTAAGCAATAAACGTAAAAAACTACTTGCAAAACGTGTACCTGATTGGGTTTATATCCATAAGGAATTACAAAAGAAATACATGACTCGTCAACTACTCTGGGAAGAGTATTGTGTCTCTGATCCAGAGACGGCTTATAGTTATTCCTGGTTTACACATACCTATGATGAGTTCAGGAAAAAACTCGATTTATCGATGAGGATGATTCACAAAGCTGGTGAAAAAATCTTTGTCGATTATGCTGGTACCACCATTCCTTATACTGAGCGTGATACTGGTAAAGAGTATCAAGCACAAGTTTTTGTGGGTGTACTGGGGTGCTCTAATCATACCTTTGCCTGCGCCGTAAGATCACAAAAAATACGTGACTGGATAGAGGCACACAATCGAATGTTTAAATACTTCGGTGGTGCTACTCAATTGTTGATACCGGATAACTTAAAGTCTGCAGTAATAAAGGCAGGAAGCATACCGGTACTGAATCGGAGCTACCAGGAGCTTGCCAATCATTATGGTACGATCATTATTCCAGCACGTGTTCGCAAGCCGCAGGATAAATCCAAGGCAGAAATTGGTGTACAAGTTGTAAGTCGTTGGATTATTGCACGACTCAGAAAACGTCAGTTTTTCTCACTGGAAGAAATAAATAAGGCAATAGCTGATCTGCTAATCATGCTGAATGAGCGTCCGTTTAAAAAGCTACCAGGTAACCGTCAGGAGCGATTTGAAAAGCTGGATAAACCACTACTGATACCACTACCAGAAACTCCGTATGAATATGCTGAATGGGGTGCACCACAAAAAGTGGGTAATGATTATCATATATGCGTACAGGGTCATTATTACTCGGTGCCTTATGCACTAGTCGGTGAGCGTGTTGAAGTGCGCGTTAGTGCCCATATCGTTGAGGTACTGTTTAGTGGTCGCCGAGTTACCAGTCATGAGCGTAGTGACCAGATTGGAGAACACACAACCAAAAAAGATCACCAGCCCAAGTCTCATCGCTACTTTGCGGAACAAACACCTAAAAAGCTCAAAGCCTGGGCTAAGGCCATTGGTCCCGCTAGCCTGGCAATCGTAAAATTTCAGTTCGCGCGTTACCCACATGACGTGATTGGTTTAAAAGCCTGTTCGAGCTTAAAGCGGCTTGCTTCATCCTATGGTGATGTTGAGTTTGAAGCAGCGTGTCGCCGTGCAGAACAAATTGGTTCGCTCACTGTAAAGAGTGTGCGTTCAATTTTGCAGCATGGATTAACAGATCTTAATGATCGTAATACACCACAGCAGATGAGTCTGCCACTCCATCATAATTTACGTGGTCCTGAATACTACGCTGGAAAGGAGGTTTGATATGTTGATGCAACAGACACTTGATAAACTACATTCCATCAGACAACACGGCATGGCAAACTGGCTTGATACACAACGTAGTAATACTTCTTTTCAGGAATTAAGCCACGAAGAGTTTGTTTCGCTAATGGTCGATGCTGAAATTGAAGACAGAGAGAAGCGCCGCCTTACACGCCTGTTAAAAGGTGCCAAACTTAAATACGATGCCTGGCCTGAAAACATCGATTACCGTGCGAATCGTCAACTGGATCGCCAGGTTGTTACAAATCTTCTCACCTGTGATTGGATTGAAAAATCACTCAATACCATCATCACTGGATCAACGGGTTCTGGTAAAACCTGGTTAGCTTGTGCATTAGCTCAACAAGCAGCACGTAAAGGTTACTCTGTACTCTATAAGCGATTATCTCGCTTACTAGAGGAGTTAGAGATTGCCTATGGTGATGGCAGCTTGCATAAGCTACGAACACGTTTAGCCAAAGTCCAATTACTTATTCTTGATGACTGGGCGCTAGCACCACTATCGGCCAGAGGTCGACATGAGCTCCTGGAGCTTATAGATGATCGTGTGAGGCAGGGTTCAATATTGATCACATCACAATTACCAATAGATAAATGGCATGACTATATCGGTGAGCCTACCGTGGCTGACGCGATCCTGGATCGTATTGTTCACAACTCTCACAAGATTGAATTAAAAGGTGAGTCAATGCGTAAAACACATTCACTATTAGAGGAGACTAAGCATGTTTAATGATGTTATTCCTCTCAACATAAAAGTGGCAGGTCAGGCTTCATTTTTAAGTTATAAGCATAATGAGTTTGATCTGGAAACGTTTGCTGATGATCGTTTGAATGTGTATGTCGATCATGCCTTTAATCACTACAAGCAAGTATTACTTGATAACCCAGAAATATGGTCTTGGTTCAGTCAGCGAAAAATTCAGCTCACGGAAGAGTTGATTGAGCGTTACTGTTTAGGCTTTGCTGATCGTACATTATGTAAAGGCTATAAGCGCAGTGAAGGCCGACGTGCAGAAATTGTTCGTGGTGCCTGGCAGGTTTTGGGTTTGATTAAACCTTCAGGGCATCAATATTTTCTCGGTGATGCGGTATTTCCTGTGTTTGATGCAACAGGTTGTATTGTCGGTGCATATGGGCGACGTGTCACACCAGAGAAGCGTCCTGAGCATGTTTACCATCATCATTGGTTTAATGGCGATGCCACTTTCTTTAATCGTCAGGCGTTGTTTGACTACGAAAGTGTCATTATCTGTAAAAGCCAGGTAGAAGCATTGACGTTCATTACAGCCGGTATCCCAAATGTGGTTTCCATAATGGGTATCTACAGCTTTGGTTCTCATCATTTGGCTGAACTGGAACATGTGCGTTCTTCAAATGTGATTTTGGCATTGGATAATACCGATACAGGTAATCATGTCTCTGGATTAATCGCTCAGGTGTTAAATGCTCAAGGTGTTGAGTGTCAGAGACTACCACTGCCACGGAATATGGATATTAATCGCTTTGCACAAGATCATGAAGATCACATCACGGCGTTGCATGCGTTAGTTGATGCAGCATTTCCTTATCAACAAACCTATGAAAACTTAGTGAGGAAATAAGCCATGTGGTCAGCACCAGTGATTAATAATCTTTCAGAGGCTGTTACGTTTTACCTGGATGATTGTATTGCGCGCAATATGTCGCCAAGAACAATACGAACCAAACAACAGTCCCTGGATCGTTTTACTCACTGGTGTTTGACTCAGGGTATTGAAAAGCCCACTGAGGTTGATCTGGAAGTGATGGAGGGCTTTAGGCGTTATCTTCATTATTATAAGAAGGTGTCAAATGGAGCCCCATTATCAATTAACAGTCAGCACAAATTTTTAACTGATTTAAAATTGTTTTTACGTAGGCTTTACCGACGACACATTACTACAAATGCAGATTTTGAAGAGTTTGAAATGCCGAAGTCTCAAAAGCGCTTACCTAGAGTCGTGTTATCACCAGAAGAAGTTGAGCGTATTTTTATACTACCTGTACTACGAGGTGATGATATAGGTATTCGTGATCGAGCAATAATGGAAGTGTACTATGCAACGGCCATTCGACGATCTGAACTTGTCAGGCTTAAAGTTAGTGATATCGATCTTGAAAAGTTTATATTGATGGTTGTTGAGGGTAAAGGATTAAGAGATAGGCGTTTACCTATTGCAAAACGGGCCTGTGAATGGGTAAATCGTTACCTTATAGAAATAAGGCCTAAGTCTGTAACTATCGATTCTGAAGATATGCTATTTCTATCTAGAAGAGGCCTACCTCTCAATGCGGATCAGGTTGGTCAAATGGTGGGCAAATATGTAAGGCGTGCTGGTATTGATAAGCCAGGGGCATGCCATCTGTTTCGCCATGCTGCAGCTACATCAATGTTGGATGCTGGCGCGGACATTAGACATGTGCAGAAAATGTTGGGGCATGCTGATATCTCTACTACGCAGATTTATACGCATGTGGCTATTAAGCAGCTTGATAGAGTATATAGGCGGACGCATCCAGCGGCTATTGAAGAATATTAATTATTTATAGCACTAGACAATTTGATCTAAAGGCAGTATAAATCAGAAGCGAAATACATAAATCTGTAGTAAAATCACAATATCTGCAGGAATTATGCTAAATCGGGAGTGTCTTTTGAATTAAAGTTACCTCGTCTCAATTTATAAGAAGTAGAATCTAATGGCTAGAAGTGATCTTGTCCTAAAACTAGTAAAAGCAGGTGTAAGTGGGAATGAAGCTGAAGTTCGATCCACAGCTGAAGCCATAGCTGCTGAGGAAAGGACTAAAAAACACACGGGTGTAGCTGATCGGATTAGTAGAATATTAGATGCACCTGTACCTAACTTTAACAATAAAGCTAACCACCAAGGTTTACGAGTCAGAGATGGTTCTGGCGGTATTCATCGTAGAGAGCCAAGAAGACAAATTTCAGACCTTTATCTAACAAAATCGGTTCGTTCAGCATGTGATGAATTAATAGAAGAACAATTAAGGGCTGATATTTTGCGAGCGAGTGGTTTTGAGCCGCGGCATAGGATATTACTTGTCGGACCTCCTGGAAATGGAAAAACGTCATTGGCCGAAGCAATTGCTTATGAATTAGCATTGCCATTATTCACTGTAAGATATGATGCTGTTGTGACAAGCTATCTTGGAGAGACTGCTCAAAGATTAAGAAGGCTATTTGATTTTGTAAGAACTGAGCCTTGTGTTTTATTCTTTGATGAATTTGATGCAATTGGAAAAGAGAGAGGTGACATCCATGAAACTGGCGAGATTAAAAGGGTTGTAACGACATTGCTTATGCAAATGGATGATTTACCTTCGTATTGTGTTGTGATCGGTGCAACTAACCACCCAGAACTGTTAGATCGAGCTACTTGGAGGAGGTTTGAGTTAAGATTAAACTTGTCTCAGCCTACAGATACCCAAATGATTTCTTATTTTTCTGATCAACTCAAAAGAATTTCTGGTACCCCAGGATATACTGCGAAGCGGTTATTTTCAGAAGTAAAACCAAGAAATTTTTCAGAGGCAGAAAATTTTTTCCTCGATGTACAAAGGAGAATAGCTTTAAGCTGTGGTGAAATCGCTATTCGTTCTATAATTGCTGATCGAATTAGATCATGGAATGAAAAAATGACAATACCAGGAGAATTCGTCAATCATGGCTCAACGTCCAATAGTTAAGCTTCCGACTCCAAGAGATACTACCAGGCCTACAGGCTCACCTAGAAACCCACCAAAACCCAAAGGGCCAGGTCGGATAATACAGGGTCAGCGCTTTGGAGCAACTTTCAATCAACTTGTCGATGCTATAGAAAAAGATGAATCGCTTCTTGAGTTAAAGACTGATCCTTTAGGAATTGTGCCTGAACGTGCGCTTGTGTTTGTTACTGCCAGTGCAATACAAAATTTTATAAAAGCTGCTGAAAAAGCTGGATTGACTGTAATATCTGAAATAGAACATGAGTTAGAAGTTCCAGATTCATTTTCCCCTCCAAATCAGGAAGGTAAATACGCGCCTATGCTTTATGCAACAATGCCTACATTATCTTCAATAAAGCAGCTTTTATCATTATGGCAAGCATATAGTACTGGGCAGACACTCCCTACAGGTTTTACACCTTGGAGAGATTTATTTGACTTGCTTGTCGAGATTCGGGTTTGGGGGCCAGAAGACAGGTTACCAGTAAGCAGTCGTCAAATGATTGAGGAAAATCTACCCTTTGATGATTCGGACTCCGTCAAGCTTGAGTTAGAAATCCTGCCTGTATTAAATACTGATAAAAGAGTTGCATGGAGCAATAGTGCACGCAATAGAGTAACCCAACTAGGCGGGAAGGTAGTAGACTCAAGCTCCATAAGTGAACATGGGTTCATATATGAAGCCTTGCTGATTGAGTTGACTGCATTAGCTGTAAAAGAAATGTTAAATAACCCCCATGATATTAATGGTCTAGCAACAGTAGAGGGTATACAGCTAATATTACCTCAAACAATAGCTCAGTCACCTAAGACAGACACAGATCAAGTAAGTACACTTGATAATTTAGAGCATAGATATGATCCTGAATCTCCAATTCGATGTGCGGTTTTAGATGGTACTGTCGTCGCTGCTCATCCTATATTGGATGGCGGTGTGGAAATTGAAGATATAAATGACCTTGTAAGATTATCAGAAGTTAATAACCGTTATCATGCAACTTCAATGGCATCTCTGGTTTTAAGAGGGGACTTATCTGCTGATGGTATACCACTCGATGATGCCAGGGTATTAAATGTACCCGTTCTAATAGATGATCAAAATAATCAAGCTACGTCACCAGATACCAGGCTTTTTGTTGATGTGATTCACTCTACGCTTATTAAATTATTTTCTAGTGAAGAACCTATAGAACATAATATATTTGTCATTAATATTTCAATCGGAATCCCTTCCGAAAGATATGCAGGAAGAATTAGTGCTTTAGCTCGTCTTTTAGATTGGTGGTCGTATACGTATGGCGTTTTATTCGTAATTTCTGCTGGAAATATCATGGACGATCTAATTTTAACTGGTATAACCAATGCTGAATTTGAAAGTGCCACTGACCAACAGAAACAATCTATTATTCGTAAAGCGTTACGTGATTTTTCTTATAATCGAACACTTCTTGCTCCTGCTGAATCCATTAATGGTTTAACAGTAGGTGCTTTATCGGAAGATTTATCGCTTGAGTCACGTGAAACAGTTAATGCTGTTAGATTTGAAGGTGAACATAGTTCTGTTACCGCCATTTCTAGTGCGCATGGTCCTGGTAAATCTCGGACAGTTAAGCCTGACATAGTTACATCAGGTGGAATCCATGAATATACTTTGTACCCAGCGGGAAATGATTCTCGACTTCGCATTAGGCCAAATTCAAACATTAATGGCTTATTTGTTGCTTCTCCCGAACTTGGTATCGGTGCATCAACTTACCGATCAAGAGGAACAAGTTGTGCGACAGCATTAACAACACGAGCAATATTACAGGCATCTTCTGCTTTAACAGGTGAAGATGGACCATATCAAGGAGAAGAATTAGCTAGACAAGATATAGCCTTGCTTACACGTGCATTAGCAGTCAACTCAGCAAGTTGGACTCATGATGCAATTGTACTATACGAGGAAGAAAAATTAATCCATGGTAGTCATTCATCTTTTAAATCGAAAGAACAAGTTGCCAAATACTATGGGTTTGGTGCTTTGTCTCACCAATTAATGCAGGAATGCTCAGAATATCAAACGACTCTGATAGGTTTGGGAACATTAAACAAAGATCAGGCAAAAATATTTGATCTGCCATTACCCCCTTCTTTATCAGGGGAGAGAATAGGGAGAAATTTTAGAGTAACTATTGCCTGGTTTTCACCTATAGACTCAGTTGGATCAAGGTACAAGATGGCTAGTTTAGAAGCATTTTGTGGAGATGAAGTAAATAGTCAAGATAATGAATGGGGGTTAGGGCTAAAGTCTCTTCATCTTGATGAAAAAATAAGTTCAAAAGGAAGTGTATGGTCTAGAAGATTGCAACATAAACGGTTAGAAGCACCTACTTTTGATGAAGAAGCTACAATACCCATTCGAGTTCAGTGCAGAGACTCTGCTAATGGAAGCTTAAACCCTGATTTAGATATTAGATTTGCAATAGTTGTATCACTCGAAGTTGAAAATACAGCAGAGTATGATATCTACCAGGAAATTACAGACAAGGTGCGCTTAAGGTTGAATCAGTCTCACTAAACAAACAAGGCTGAGCTCTTGCTATACCAAGAGGCTGTAAATAAATCTGTGTAACTGTCTATCATTAACTTTAGAAATGAATAGGATAGACATTATGAAAGAAAAAGACTTACTTGCCATCGCCAAAGAGGCCGCGAAAAACATAAAAACTGAGC
>Ga0316207_10001093_pt1 | contig 36039 bp, 32 predicted proteins | sample 6weekpyrite_MG_FD_204943 | JGI IMG/M metagenome (GOLD analysis project Ga0316207, IMG submission 204943) | Microbial mat bacterial communities from mineral coupon in-situ incubated in ocean water Damariscotta River, Maine, United States -... | ecosystem: Environmental > Aquatic > Marine >... | reverse complement strand
AAAATTATCGCCTCGCCTTGTTTTTTAGTTTTAATTTCTAGTTCACCATCGGTGGCGATAACAGTACCAAGTGGAAAATCAGTAAAATTTTCAACATCATCGGCAAAGTGCAATTTGAAATCTTGATGGTGCCTATCAATAATTTGATCTATTTCAAAAAAGCTAAAATCACTTTTATTATATTCAGCCAAATTTAAAGGTTGCCCTGAAACTAACGCTGTTAAACTTGCGGTAACGCCAGCAAAGTTGCTGATGTCATTTTCGCCAAAGGGTTTAACTTTACCAAGTTCGACCGTAAAGGCATGGGCGCCAAATTCATTAGATGAAAAATAACTAAAGGTTGTGGTCGGCGAGTTAGAAAATAAAATGGTATTTACGCCACAAGCAAGCATAAATTGCAGCTGTTCTTTTACCCAAGGTTTATTATGTCTAAATGGGTATACAGCAAATTTATCATTTTTAGAGCCGCGAATGGCGGTATGTAAATCGTAATGAAATCGCTCACCTGTGCCATTATTAAAAAAGTCTCGGACAGTATTTTCTAATAACAAAGCTCGGTGACGCTCTTTGTTAATTAAACCAGCCCCCTGCCCTTGGTCTTGCGAATGACCACCGGAAAAAAGGCGATTTAAATTTTCTTCAACGAAACGTTGTCCAATATTAATTGAGGCCGGATTGCCAAACAAAAATAATACTCTATGCTCAAGGTGCAATTCACCTAGCACTAATTGCTTAATTAGCTCACTACAGATTTCAATGGGTGCGGTTTCGTTACCATGCACCGCGCTCGATAAAACAATGTCTTTACTTGAGCTGTGGTTAAGGGGCTCAAAAAGTATAATACCGGTATCAAGTATTGATACCTTAGCTTTCGAGCCTTGAGTTTTACATTCAACATCAAAAGTACAAGCCGCCATTGAAAACTCATGGCTGCGGGTTAGTGATAAAAAATCACCTTTAGCCAATAACTGTGCTTTTAATTGCGCTGCTGATAACTGCTCTTGTGGATATGACATAATTAACCTTGATATTTTTGACTTAGCTAAATTTGATTTAAGCTTACAAACCCGCCGCTTTAAAAGCAGCACTTACCATTACTTGAGCTTCACTAATAATCATTTGTAAATGGGTTTCATCAATAAAGCTTTCTGCATATATTTTGTAAATATCTTCAGTGCCTGATGGTCGTGCTGCAAACCAGCCATTTTCAGTGGTTACTTTAATTCCACCAATAGCGGCATTATTACCCGGCGCATGAGAAAGTATTTGGCTGATTTTTTCTCCGGCTAAAGTATCCGCAGTAACATCGCTACTTGATAATGCGGTTAATACTTGTTTCTGCTCTAGGGATGCGACTGCTTCAACGCGACCATAGCAAGGTTGCCCTAATTCTTTTACCAACTCAAGGTAGTGCTGATGTGGATCTTTGCCCGTTACCGCTAGTATTTCAGCAGCAAGCAGCGCCATAATAAAGCCGTCTTTATCGGTAGTCCAAGTGCTACCATCACGGGCGATAAAAGCAGCACCAGCACTTTCTTCACCGCCAAATGCGTAGCTTGAATCACATAAACCATCAACAAACCATTTAAAACCAACAGGCACTTCAGATAATGGACGCTCTATTTTGTTAGCGACACGATCAATGAGTGAACTTGACACTAAAGTTTTACCTATTTTACTTGTCTGCGACCAATCTCTCTTAGTAAACAAATAATTAATAGCCACTGCTAAATAATGATTAGGGTTCATCAAGCCCCCTGACTTAGTGACAATTCCATGGCGATCAAAATCAGGATCATTACCAACACTAATATCAAAATCATCCTTCATGGCAATAAGACCTGCCATAGCATAAGGCGAAGAGCAATCCATACGGATTTTGCCATCTTTATCTAGTGGCATAAAAGCAAAGCTAGCATCAACCACAGGATTAACTATATTAAGTTTAAGTCCATATTTTTCGGCTATTGCAGGCCAATAAGCAATACCTGAGCCACCTAGAGGATCAACACCTATGGTAACTCCTGCTTTAGCAATGGCTTGCATATCAATTACTTGCTCAAGCTGACTAACATAATGTTCAATAAAATCTTGCTGATAAAGCAATGGGGATTTTATCGCTTGAGTGAAAGGTGTTTGCTTAACGTCCACTAAACCCGCGCCAATTAACTCATTCGCTCTTTGCTCTATTTGTTTGGTAATATCACCTTCGGCAGGACCACCATGTGGCGGGTTATACTTAATACCGCCATCGGTTGGTGGATTATGAGAAGGCGTAATAATAAGCCCATCAGCCACACTCGTTTCATCATGGATTTTATTATGGCTAATGATCAAACGAGAAATAACAGGCGTAGGCGTGAAGCCGCCACCAGAGAGTGATTCATTTTGAATAATAACATTTACACCATTGGCAATTAACACCGAAATAGCGTTAGCAAATGCCGGCTCAGATAATGCATGAGTATCTTTACCCAAAAATAATGGTCCATTGATATTTTGAGAAGCGCGATACTCGACAACAGCTTGGCATATCGCCAGTATATGATGTTCATTAAAGCTAATTTTAGCCGCATTACCTCGATGCCCAGAGGTACCAAAGCTTACCCGTTGCGCGGTAATTTCAACATCAGGTCTTTGTAAAAAATAATCACTGACTAAATGACCAATATTTACTCTATCTTGTGGACGAACTGGCTTACCTGCATGAGGATGAACAGACATATTTTTTCCTTTATTTTTTCACTTTCTTGTGACTAAAATGACAAAAGAGTACTTAGAGAAGTTCGCGTATTTTTTCAACATCGGCTTGAGTATAACCAAGGGATGTTGCCGCTTTCGTTAGCATCATTTTTTTACGAGTGGTATTCGAATTTGTCATCACCCAAAATGGGCTTTCAGGTATTTGCTTTGGCTTAGTACTGCTGCCACTTGCTTCTAATTCAGCTTCAGTGTGAGCAAAATACAAACGGTCGCGACCACAAATTTCAGTAACCACTTTAAACTGTCTTGGATGAGCACGATATAGGGCAGCAAGAATTAATAAAAACCGCCCTACTGCTCCGCGCTGCATTGCCAGCTCTTCTTTATTGATAAAGTTAAAAACACTTTCGCCACTGCTAGTAAATTTTTCTACTATGTCAATTTCAGTATCATCAGCAGCTGACTTTTCTACTAATGATGCTTGTTCTGTCGCTTCTATCTCATTTTTATTTAACGGAGCGCTTTGTTGAACAGAGCTATCTAGCTTCAATAAACGGCGTAAAATACTGGAAGCGTTTTCACCAATAGCTTGTGTATTAGATACAATATGTTGATAAAGCTCTTCGTCTATTTCGATATTTTTCATTAAAGATCCCACGGGAAATGAGCAAAGTTTTTAATTGCGCAAGATTATACCCAAACTACCTTTTATTTCATGATAAAATTGCCATAAGTTAAACTTTTTTATTAAATGAACAAAAAATGACAAATGAAACTTCCACCACATTGCTTAACTACCAACAGCTAGGTCAAGGCGATCATATTGTTTTAATTCATGGTTTATTTGGCAGTTTAGAAAACCTCAACATGGTCGCTAAACACCTAAGTCAATTTTATTGTGTTACAAGCGTTGATGTCAGAAATCATGGTAATTCATTTCATCAAACAGGTATGAGTTATCAAGAGTTAGCTCAAGATGTTATGGACTTATTAAAAGCCTTATCTATTGAATCCTGTTATTTGTTAGGTCATTCAATGGGCGGCAAAATAGCTATGCAAATAGCACTTTCTTATCCCCAAAAAATTAAAAAATTAATCATTGCCGATATTGCCCCTGTTGAATATCCAGCTCACCACCTCACAATTATTAAAGGCTTGCAAGCCATAGACTTAACTAAAGTACAAAAACGTAAAGATGCAGATAGCCAATTAGCCGAATATGTGCAAGAAGTTGGCGTTAGACAATTTTTATTACGTAATCTTACCAGCAATGCGCAAGGGCAATTTACTTTTAAGTGTCATCTAACTCATATCGAGCAAGGCTATCAACAAGTTATGTTGGCTATTGAACCTGAAAATAAACAGCCATTTACCGGTAAAACCTTATTTATTAAAGGTGGCAATTCAGATTATATTTTAACCAAACACCAAGGTGCGATAGCGGCACTCTTCCCCAATGCCAAAGCGAAAATAATACAAGGTGCTGGTCATTGGCTTCATGCAGAAAAAACCGTAGCATTTAATAAAATTGTAATGGATTTTTTAGAAAAATAATTTTTGTTCAATGCCTTGATAAAGATCAACACGCTTTGGTAAAAGTTTTATGCATAATAGCAATGAAAACAAATGAGTTTAGTTTTGCATTATGCTATAGTGCCGCCAATTTTTATGGCTTAAACATTAATTAAACACTAACGCATATGCTAGCTGAACATTTAGAATTGATAGAGGCTATCGGTCTTAATTTATTTTTTCTTTTTATTTTTGGTTTTATTGGTTTGTCCATTCATGATGTGATGAACAAAAATGATGTACCTAAAATGGGCAAGTTGGTAGTGTATTTTGTACTATTTTTAGGTTGTGCTGGTTTTATCGCTAAAGGCATTATTCAATTTGTCTGGGAAAGTCAGGGGGTTGGTTAATGGCAAAAGAATTAACCGATTTAACCACCATTGACTTATTCAATGATGAAAAACGTCCCGGACGACCAAAAACAAGCCCACACTCACGTAGTGTACAAATTAAGTTAAATAAGCGTAATCAAGTAAAACGAGATAAAAATAATGGTTTAAAGCGCGTTGAGTTTAAAATTCATCACAGCGTATTTGAACAATTAGAACAATTGGCTAAAACTAAAGGCGTTAGCCGCAGCGAATTAATAGAAGCGCTATTGATACAATCTCTAGCAAATGAAAGTAAATAAAATTGAAGTAAAAGGTAAATTCCCATGGCAATCGTAGGTTTATTCTTCGGTAGTGATACCGGCAATACTGAAGCTGTAAGTAAAATGATCCAGAAAAAACTGGGCAAGAAAATGATCGATGTTAAAGACATCGCTAAAAGCACTAAAGAGGAAATCGCTGAGTTTGATTTACTTATTTTAGGCATTCCTACTTGGTATTATGGTGAGAATCAGTGTGACTGGGATGACTTTTTACCGGATCTAGAAGAAATAGACTTTACCGACAAACTAGTGGCTATTTTTGGTTTAGGCGATCAAGAAGATTACGCTGAATACTTTTGTGATGCCATGGAGCCACTGCGCGATATTGTTGAAAGCAAAGGTGGTATTGTTATCGGCAATTGGCCAACAGAAGGCTATGAATTTGAAGCATCTAAAGGCTTAGTAGATGAAAATACCTTTATTGGTTTGTGTATTGATGAAGATAGACAACCTGAGCTAACTGAAGAGCGCGTTACTAAGTGGGTAAACCAACTTAATGATGAAATGTGTCTAGCTGATCTTGCTTAATCCATACATTTTTCAAGGGTATTAAGCCTTAAAAATAAACATAAAAGCCCTTTATTTGGGCTTTTATTATTTTTAGCATTAAAAAATATATCATTTGGCAAACTAACCCTTTAATCGCACTTAATAACACCCTATACTTTCGAGTTGCAGCTATCACCTTTTAGAGAATTTATTTACATGGCAGATCAAAACGAAGAACTAAAAAGAGCCGGATTAAAAATCACCCTGCCGCGTATTAAAATCTTAACCATTCTCCAGCAGCCACAGAACCAACATATTAGCGCTGAAGATGTGTATAAAATATTGCTTGAGCAACAAGAAGAAATTGGCTTAGCCACTGTCTATCGGGTGTTAAACCAGTTTGATGATGCTGGTATTGTTACTCGTCATCATTTTGAAGGCGGAAAATCAGTATTTGAATTATCACATAAAAAACACCATGATCACCTTGTCTGCTTAAAATGCGGAAAAGTTGTAGAATTTGAAGATGATGTTATTGAACAAAGACAGTCTGACATTGCTAAATCTCACAATATCACGTTAACTAATCATAGCTTATATCTTTACGGTGAGTGTGAAGATGAAAGTGCTTGTGAATCTTACCGAAAAGCACATTTATAATTTTTATAGGCTCAATAGGCGCGGTTAAAACACGCGCCTGTCAACTGACTTAATTCGCACACTTTTCAATCTATTACTATACTCAGTAGATGTTAGTTTGATTTGCTTTACCAATGAAAGTCATCTTTATAAAACTTCTTGCTGTACTCTTTTACTTTACTCCTATCAATAGCTTCTCTGAAACTTTTTCGGTGATGTTATACGAGGGCGTCAATCCGCCCTATGTCATTATAAAAAACGGTCAAAACACTGGTATTTTCATTGATCTTTTTGCTGAAATTTCACGTTTAACCAACCATGAGTTTGTATTTAAAAACTACCCTGTAGCTCGTGCTTTAAAAGAGTTTGATATGGGCAGAGTTGATATAGAGCCCGGCGTTAACGAAAAATGGCGACAACAAAGAAAAGTGCCTGGTGAATATTCAATCCCTTATGAACAATCAAGAGAAGTTATTGTTTTTAAAGAGCAAAATAAAATCAAGGTTAACAGCACCAAAGATTTGTACGGTAAAAACATTGGCATTGTTAGAGGTTACTCATACCCTAAATTTGAGCAAGCATTTAATGATAAGCTTATCTATAAAGTGAGTAATCGCTCAGAAGCCTTATTATTAAAACAACTACAAAGAGATAGAATAAAATACATTTTTATTGGCGAACGCACTATTAAGTATTATCAACAACAGTCTCCTCAATTCAATAACATTGTTATTGGCGACAATGTTAGCCAAGCCGAAGTAAAATTAAGAGTACACCCAGATAAAGCTTATGTAATACCTGAGTTAAATAATGCCCTAAAACAACTCATGGAAACTGGCGCGATAAAAAAAATTTACGATAAGTATCAATAAATACAGTTGAACCCTGTATCTTGAGGTGGCTTGGGTAGATATGATATAAGTTAACTAAATTAAGTTGAATTTAAATAGGCTGAAATCGTGACCCTAGAATTAAAAATTATTCCTCCAGTACAATTCACAATTTGCGTTGCTTTGATGGTAGCCTTATCCAAAACCTTTACTGGCTTAACTTTTTCTTATCAAATTGATTTAGCTTGGGTTATTGCGCTCTTGTTTATTGCAAGTATTATCGGCGCCCTAGCGTTAATAACCTTTCGCCAACATAAAACCACTTTTCATCCCCATACACCTGAAAAAACCAGTACTATTGTTGATACTGGGGTTTATGCTTTTTCACGAAATCCAATGTACTTAGCCATGGCAATAGCCTTAGTGGCCTTAGCTATTTATTCTCACAATTATAGCGCTTTTGCTGTTCTGCCTTTATTTATCGGTTATTTAACCCAATTTCAAATAAAGCCTGAAGAAAGAATGCTTGATAAACTTTTTCCAAATGACTATCAAGCATATTGTGCCAAAGTGAGGCGATGGTTGTAAAAAAAGCTTATTCTCACAGTACATTGTGTAGCCCTCTTATTTATACTATGATCTTCCCCCAATTGAACTTACGGTAGCAAACAATGTTATCAAACAACTGTAATCGAGATAATTTATGAGTGAGACCTTACCTCCTTGTCCAAAATGCCAATCTGAATATGTTTACCCAGATCAAAAGATGTTGATCTGCCCTGAATGCGCCCATGAATGGGATCCTTCAGCTGTAGAAGTTGATGAAGATGTTATTGTACTAAAAGATGCAGTAGGAAATTTATTAGCTGAAGGCGATAAAGTTACTGTGATTAAAGATTTAAAAGTTAAAGGCTCTTCACAAGTATTAAAAGTTGGTACTAAAGCCACCATAAAGCGTTTTGTTGATGGCGATCACGATATTGACTGTAAAGTCGAAGGTGCTGGCAATATGATGCTTAAATCTTCTGTAGTTAAAAAAGCTTAGTTTTAATTTAAACCGGTATAATTAATCAGACCTTTATAGCTTGATTCAATAACAGCCGGTTAATGATAACTATCGCCACTTAGTTGGCGATAAAGTACTTGAAAGTATTTCATTTTAGTGTTTCAAAACATTAGATATTGTGACTTTATCGCCCGTTGTAGCAGTGAAAATTTATTACCCACTTGACTGAAATCAATAATAACAACACATTGTTATTGCTAAAAATAATAAAAATAAGGCTCGGTTATGACAGTATCAAACACAGTAAACAACTCCTATTTTAAAAAGTTACAATCCCTAGGTTTGGTTTCACAAATCATTATTGCCCTTATCTTAGGTACTTTACTCGCAGTTTTAAATCCGGAAGTAGCCAAATCATTTACCATGCTCGGTAGTTTATTTGTCAGTGCGCTTAAAGCTGTTGCGCCTATTTTGGTGTTAGTTTTAGTTGCTTCAAGTATTGCTAACCAAAAAGTAAATAGTGATGCTGAGCTAAAACCTATTGTCGGCTTATATTTAATAGGTACCCTGAGCGCGGCATTTGTTGCCGTGGTACTGAGTTTTATTTTTCCAACAACATTAACCTTAGATTTAGCTGGTGCCAGTGCCAACCCGCCACAAGGTTTAGGCGAAGTATTATCAACATTGGCGTTCAAAGTTGTCGAGAACCCTATTAGCGCTATTGCTAATGGCAATTTTATCGCCATTTTAGCATGGGGGCTTGGTTTAGGGTTTTCACTAAAACATGCAAACACAAATACCAAAACAACCTTACATGATTTTAGTGACGCTATTTCAAGTATTGTTCGCCTTGTTATTCGTTTTGCCCCTATCGGTATTTTTGGCTTAGTTGCCAATACTATTGCGACAACAGGGTTTACTGCTTTGGCTGAATATAGTCATCTTGTGTTTGTATTACTCAGCGCTATGTTGATTATTGCCCTTGTGATCAACCCCGTAATTGTATTTTTAATCACCAAAAGAAACCCTTACCCGTTGGTATTAACTTGCCTAAGAGAATCAGGTATCACGGCATTTTTCACTCGTAGCTCTGCCGCTAATATTCCGGTAAATATGGCTCTGTGTGAAAAATTAGACTTACATGAAGATACTTATTCAGTTTCAATTCCGCTGGGAGCAACCATTAATATGGCTGGCGCTGCTATAACCATTACCGTATTAACGCTAGCGGCGGCAAATACCTTACAAATTGATGTTGATTTTGGTACGGCTATCTTGTTATCGGTTGTCGCGTCTATTTCGGCATGTGGTGCTTCAGGTGTTGCTGGTGGCTCATTATTATTAATTCCACTGGCTTGTGGCTTGTTTGGTATTAATAATGATATTGCTATGCAGGTTGTCGCCATTGGTTTTATTATTGGCGTTATTCAAGACTCGGCTGAAACAGCCCTTAATAGCTCAACCGATGTGGTATTTTCAGCGGCGGCTTCACACCATCTAACTAAAAACTAATATTAAGCTTCAAAGTTTATCTTCTTGGGTTTCAGTAAATTCTTGGCAAACAAAATGTCCAATCGCTGCAACAAATATATCATCGTAATAAAGAAAAGGAATTCTTTTACGTTGCCAAGGAGTAATATTTAACTCTTGTAATACCTTTTTTAAGGGCCGAGAATGTTGCCTATAATCAGGTAAGCAGCGAGGATTGTTATGGCTAAAACGGATACTTACTTGTTGCTTAGGTTTTGCTGCTAAAATTTTCTGTAAAGAAACAAGCCCCGATTGGTTGAATTGAATAGTGATTATGTTTTTATGTTGAGCAACACAAATACTTAATTCGCCAACATTATCAGGCAGAGCAATACTCAGCTCTTTGTCAGCAGATAAATCGACTATTGTTTTCCAAGTACTCACATCCTCAAATTTAGCGCTTAAATACAACACACCTTTATAACGACGAATATAATGTTCTCCAACTTTCACCGCAGGATTTTTATCACCTGCTGCGTTTAACTGCTGATGAAGCTGAGCAAGTTGCTCTGTACTTGGCATTAAACAGTGATGACGCGCTAAAAAATAGCGGAGCAAATTATTAAAACGTGCCGGTGATAATTTCTTTAACGCATCAACTAATAAACTCTTTACCTGATGCTGGCAAACATTAAGATCCTCTACTGCTAACTCGTTTAATAGTAATTGTCCCTCTCGACAATGATCACTACTGCGATTAATAGTATTAGTAATACTCGGCCAACGCTTAGTCAATAATGGTAGGATGTCATTACGGATAAAATTTCTATCAAAATTTATGTCGCTATTAGACTCATCTTCAACCCAAGTTAGCTCATGCGTTTTGGCATAAGCTAAAATTTGCGCACGAGAAATATTGAGCAGTGGTCTAATTAATGTGTCTTTGCCCAAGGATGACTGCTTAGCCATTGCTGACAAACCTTTTAAGCCAGAGCCACGTTTTAGCGCTAATAAAAAGGTCTCAGCCTGATCATCACTATGATGTCCGGTAATGATCACTGATGCTTCATTGTGAACCGATTGTAAAGCCTGATACCTAGCATCACGTGCTAACGCTTCTAATGACTGCTGTGGTTTTGCTTGTACATTCACTTGGCAGGTTTTTAAGGAAAAATTGAGCTTTTGACATTCTTGCTCAGCAAACAATTGCCAAGCGCTAGCATTGCTACTTAGTCCATGATTGACATGACAAACAGTAATCGCATTTAATGCCAACAAGCTAGAAGAATTTTTTTGCTTTAATGAAGCTAAAGCGTGAAGAAGAACTTGCGAGTCAACACCGCCACTGTAGGCAATAACCAGTGGCGACTTAGGGTGTTTATTAAGCACATTTAAAAGTGCTGACTCGATGAGATCCATATAAAGAGATATTAGGCTCTAGGCTTGAGGGCTTTAGTACCTTGTTAGAACCTAGTACCTTATCTTAACAATAACCAAAAGACATTAATTTATCGTAACGTTTTTCAATTAACTGCTCTTTATCTAACGGCTCTAATTCGGCTAAATTAGTCTTAAGCGCTTGTTTTAACATTGCAGCCATTTGATCCATATCACGATGCGCACCACCTAATGGCTCTTCAACAATATTATCAATTAACTCTAGCTCTTTAATACGCTGTGCGGTAATGCCCATGGCTTCAGCAGCCGTTGAGGCTTTTTCTGCTGTTTTCCACAAAATAGAAGCACAACCTTCGGGTGAAATTACAGAGTAAGTAGAGTATTGCAACATGTTAACTTTATCACCAACTCCAATAGCTAATGCGCCACCTGAGCCACCTTCACCAATAACAGTGCAAATAATTGGCACCGATAAACGCGCCATTACTTTTAAATTTTTTGCAATAGCCTCACTTTGACCTCGCTCTTCAGCGCCAATTCCAGGATAAGCACCAGGAGTATCAATAAAAGTGATAATTGGCATATTGAAACGCTCAGCCATTTCCATTAAACGTAAAGCTTTACGGTAACCTTCTGGGCGAGGCATACCAAAATTACGCTTCACTTTTTCAGCAGTAGAGCGCCCCTTTTGATGGCCAATTACCATGACAGCTTTGCCATCTAAACGCGCAGTACCACCTACTATAGCGCTATCATCTGCATAAGCTCTATCACCAGCTAACTCATCAAATTCGGTAAAAATGCGGGGTAAGTAATCAAGTGTATATGGGCGCTGAGGATGACGAGCAACGCGCGCTGTTTGCCATGGATCTAAATCAGCGAAAATCTTTTTGGTTTGCTCTTTGTTTTTCTCTCGCAATTGAGTAATTTGCTCTTCTAAATCAAGATCTAACTCTTGACCGGTATTAACCAGTTGTAGCTCTTCAATTTTTGCGTCAAGTTCAGCAATAGGTTGTTCAAAATCTAAAAAGTTTAATGACATAGTTTTCTCTGTATCTAATAATTCTTTGTTAAGGCTTCTTAGTTAAGTAAGTTATTTTTCAACATTACTTAAACTGCAAGGTGACACTTTCTTCACCTAATAATTCTTTTAAATCATATAATAACACATCAGCTGGCGATACACGCCATTGTACGCCAAGTTCTAGCATGCCGCGAGCTTCTTCTCGCTGATAGAATACTCGTACTGGACAGGTGCCTTCTTTGTGTGGCGTTAACACTTGAGAGAATTGTTCAATAAAGCCTTCATCAAGTGTTGCTCTATTAACCTGTACATCGAGCGAACTAACAAAGTTTTCCCGTGCTTCAGCAATGGTCATAATATCTCGGGCGGTCATTGTATTACCTCCAGAGTAATCATCAAAGCTGACCTGTCCACTACAAACTAAAATTGCATCTGTTTCGAGTAATTCGGCAAAATTATCGTAATCGTCAGGAAATAATCGAACATCCATACGGGCACTTTTATCATCAAGGGTTACTAATGCCCAACGGCGACCGCGTTTATTAACCATAACACGCACACCAATCACAAGCCCAACAGCTACAGCTTGTTTATCTCGACCTGTGGGCTGCATCCCTACTAACCTGCTGGTTGAGTATTTTTTAATCTCAGTTAAATAACGATTTATTGGGTGACCCGTCAGGTATAAGCCCAAGGTTTCTTTTTCACCATCAAGCCAAATTTCTTCTGGCCATTTTTTAACCTCTTTAAACGACTGACGTGAGGCTTCATGTTCATCGTTAATCAGACCAAACAAATCATTTTGACCAAGAGCTTCAGCTTTAGCGTGTTGCTCTGCCGCTTTTATCGCTTCGGGCAGAGTTTCAAATAAGGCGGCACGATGTGGTAAATCTTTACCATCGGCAGTTAACTTATATGTTGGCCCTAACGCGTCCATAGCGCCTGATTTTATCAATTTTTCTAATACGCGCTTATTGGTTTTCTTTAAATCTAAGCGGGCACAAAAATCAAACAAATCGGTAAAAGGTCCTCCTGACTGGCGCGCAGCAATAATCGCCTCAATGGGCCCTTCACCAACACCTTTAACCGCACCAATACCATAAACAATTTGGTTATTGTCATTAACGGTAAATTTATACTGACCAGCATTCACATCAGGTGGTAATAGATCAATGCCCATATTGCTACATTCATCGACAAGGGTAACAATTTTTTCTGTGTTATCCATATCCGCTGACATAACCGCTGCCATAAATGGCGCAGGGAAATGGGTCTTCATCCATAAGGTTTGATAAGAAACTAACGCATAAGCAGCAGAGTGGGATTTGTTAAAACCATAACCAGCGAACTTTTCTACTAAATCGAAAATTTTCATTGCGAGTTCGCCATCAACACCGCGGTTGATAGCGCCCTGCTCAAAACCAGCTCGCTGCTTGGCCATTTCTTCTGGCTTTTTCTTACCCATTGCCCGGCGCAGCATATCTGCACCACCCAAACTATAGCCAGCTAGCACTTGAGCAATTTGCATAACCTGCTCTTGATATAAAATAATGCCGTAGGTTGGCTCTAGTACTGGTTTTAAATCTTCGTGTTGCCAAGTAGCATCGGGGTAACTTATTTCTTCACGGCCATGCTTACGTTCAATAAAGTTATCAACCATACCTGATTGAAGAGGCCCTGGGCGAAACAGTGCTACCAGTGCGATAATATCTTCAAAGCAATCAGGCTTAAGCTTATCAATTAACGATTTCATACCGCTAGATTCAAGCTGAAATACCGCGGTGGTTTGTGAGGCAAGTAACACTTTAAAGCTGGCTTTATCTTCAAGATCTATAGAAGTGATATCAATGGGCTCTTTGCCCTCTTTTAATAATTTGTCATCAGCCATTTCAATGGCCCACTGCAAAATTGTTAATGTTCTTAGGCCTAAGAAGTCAAACTTAACCAGCCCTGCATCTTCAACATCATTTTTATCAAATTGTGTTACTGGATTTTTGCCTTCATCATCACAATAAAGCGGCGCAAAATCAGTAATAGTGGTTGGAGAAATAACCACACCACCGGCATGTTTACCAGCATTTCTTGTTGTGCCTTCAAGAATGCGGCACATATCAATGAGATCTTTTACTTCACTGTCTTGTGCGTAAACTTCAGGTAATTTTGGTTCTTCTTCAAAGGCTTTGGCTAAAGTCATACCCGGTGTTGGCGGAATGAGCTTTGAAATTCTGTCAACAAAACCATAGGGGTGGCCGAGCACCCGACCTACATCACGAATTACCGCTTTAGCTGCCATAGTACCAAAGGTGATAATTTGCGAAACTGCATCACGACCATAGAGCTCTGCCACATGATCAATAACTTCATCACGCCTATCCATGCAGAAATCAATATCGAAATCAGGCATAGAAACACGCTCAGGGTTTAAGAAGCGTTCGAAAAGTAAATCATATTCAAGTGGGTCAAGATCGGTAATATCTAACGCATAAGCCACTAATGAACCCGCACCCGAGCCACGACCTGGACCAACAGGAATGTTATTATCCTTACTCCATTGAATAAACTCCATTACAATCAAGAAGTAACCAGGGAAGCCCATATTGTTAACAACTTCTAACTCAACTGCTAACCGCTCATCATAAGGCGCTCGTATCTCGGCAAAATTATCACTGTTGCGATCAAACAACTTATCAAGGCGCTTTTCTAAGCCTTCCTTTGAAACTTTAATAAAAAAGTCATTTATTGCTAAGCCTTCGGTAGGAAAGTCTGGCAGTACATATTCACCTAAAGTAACGGTGACATTACAGCGCTTGGCTATTTCCACCGAGTTTGCTAATGCTTCAGGAATATCACTAAAGAGCTCAAGCATTTCTTCTTCTGAACGCAAATATTGCTCTGCGCTATAACGTTTGGGTCGGCGTTTATCATCTAAAGTGAAACCATCATGAATAGCAACGCGAATTTCGTGGGCGTCAAAATCATCAGGAGAAAGAAACATCACTTCATTAGTGGCCACAACTGGCAAGTTATATTGATGTGCAAGATCGACAGCAAGGTGAAGATAGTTTTCTTCATCACTGCGCCCCGTGCGAATGAGTTCAAGGTAAAAGCAGTCATTAAAATGTTGTTGATAAAAAGCAACCATTGTTTGCACAAGTTCAATATTGCCTTTTAATAATGCTTTGCCAATATCCCCTTCTCGACCGCCAGAAAGTAGTATCAAGCCTTCCTTAAATTCAAGTAACCACTGTTTATCTATCACAGCTTTATCTTGCAGATGACCGCGCATATAAGCTTTAGAAATCAACTCAGTTAAGTTTTTATAGCCTGTGTTATCTGTTGCTAGTACTACAAGGCGTGAAAATTCATTTTCCAGTTCGTCGCTTTTGACCCAAAAATCACAACCAATAATAGGTTTAATGCCTGCGCCATGAGCTGCATGATAATACTTAACTAAACCACATAGGTTAGTTTGATCGGTAAGCGCTAAGGCTGGCATGTTCAAATCAGCTGCTTTGGCAATAATCGGTTTAACCTTTTTTAAACCGTCACACATTGAATAATCGCTGTGCACGCGCAAATGTATAAATTTAGGTTCGCGCAGTTGTTGCATTTCTGGCGCTGTTGGCTCTGGTGCTATCAATTCAGTCATGGCGTAAACCTAATACTCTTGCAACAGGTTTAAAGCTTTGGCGGTAACAAGCTAACACCCCATGCTCAATTATTTTTTCTAAATGTACCTTGGTTGGGTAACCTTTGTGTTTGGCAAAACCATATTGAGGGTATAGCTTATCAAGGGCTATCATTTCATTATCACGAGCGACTTTAGCTAATATTGACGCAGCACTGATCTCAACAACGCGATCATCACCTTTAACCACAGCTTGACTGTCAATATTTCCTTGTTCACTTGCAAAAGTTGGCGTGCGATTACCGTCCACTAAAACATAGTCAGGTGTGACAGCTAAACCTTGCACTGCTCTTTGCATTGCAAGCATAGTGGCATGAAGTATGTTCAACGTATCAATTTCTTCAGGACTAGCGCGACCAATTGACCATGCGGTTGCTTTTTCTTTTATTTCTTCACTTAAAAGCTCACGGTTTTTCTCAGATAACTTTTTTGAGTCTTTCAAACCGTCAATAGGATTATCGGGATCTAAAATAACCGCCGCAGTGACCACATCACCTACTAAAGGACCACGTCCTACTTCATCAACACCCGCAATACAATAAGCAATGGGGTATTCAAATTCAGGGAAAAGGTTCTTTTTAGATTTAGTGTTAGCCATAAGCGTCTTATTTTGTCACAGGTGTATTTAGTAAGTCGACAACAGCTTGTGCCGCTTGCTTACTTGCATCACATTTTAACTGTTGATGAATATGAATAAAGCTTTCATTTAATGCGCTTTGATCTTGATATAAGCGCGCCTGTAGCAAAGGAATTATTTTTTCTGGACAAACCTCAGCTTGCAGTAGCTCTGGCACTAAAGTTTTATCTGCCAATAAATTTGGCAATGAAAACCATTTTAGTTTTACCAAGCATTTAGCTAATAAATAAGTCAGGGTATTAAATTTATAACAGATAACCATCGGCCTTTTTATTAAAGCGGCTTCTAAGGTAACCGTGCCTGACGCGGTTAATAAGCAATCGCTTGCAGCCATTACTGTTTGGGTTTTATCAATAACAAGCTCTACTTTTAGGTTGGGAGCGTATTCGTTTTTAAGGGTGTTAAATTGCGCCGCTCGCTTTTCACTGACCATAGGGGCAACAAAAATTAAACTTTCATCATCTTTTTGCAATTGAACCGCACTTTGAAAAAAAGGCGCAAGTAAGCGTGATAATTCGCCACCTCGACTACCGGGCATTAACGCCAGTATTTTGTTTTCAAGGGGTAAATCAAGCGCCACTCTGGCTTGTTGTTTATCACTTACCATAGGAATATCATCGGCAAGGGGATGGCCAACAAAGGTACATGGCACTTGATGTTTATCGTAAAAAGCTTTTTCAAAAGGTAATAAGGAAAGTACTCTGTTAGTAGCTTTAGCTATTTTGAAAATACGTTTTTCACGCCACGCCCAAACGGAGGGGCTAACATAGTGCACCGTTTTTATACTTTGTGCTTTTAAACGCAGCTCTAAACCAATATTAAAATCAGGAGCATCAATACCAATAAAAACATCGGGTTTGTGTTTGGTGAAATAGGTTACTAGGGATTTTCTAACATGCAGCAAACGTCTAATGCGGCCAAGCACTTCAACAATGCCCATCACGGCTAGTTCTTCCATGGCAAACAAGCTTTCAAAACCAAGTTTTTCCATTTTTGCGCCGCCAATACCTATAAACTTGGCATCAGGATGATGTTTTTTCAACGCTTCCATTAAACCTGCACCTAAAGTGTCACCGGAGTGCTCACCAACAACAATGGCAAATGTAGGGGGAGTAACTGAAGGTAATGCTTGAGAAGAGTCTGTCACAATGATGTTCCTAGGTACTAGATACTAGAGCCTAATGGACTTATCGAATAATACCACGAGTTGATAGCCTTATTGACTCGGTAAATGTTGATAACTCTGCACATGGTGCTTCTTGTGACTCAATAGCAGATAAGGCATCTTCAACAGAAAGTTTTTTACGATAAACACTTTTATAAGCACGTTTTATCGACATAATGGTGTCACTAGCAAAACCACGGCGTTTTAAACCTTCACTGTTTAAACCAAAAGGCTTAGCTGGATGACCTGATGCCATTACATAAGCAGGAATATCTTTTAAAACTAAAGCATTGGCAGCAACAAAGCTATGTGAACCAATATGACAAAACTGATGAACGCCTGACATACCACCAATAATAACATGGTCGCCAACATGAACATGACCAGCAATTGAAGCATTATTAGCCATAATACAATTATTGCCAACAATGCAATCATGAGCAACATGGGTATAGGCCATAAATAAATTATTGCTACCGATTTGCGTTAAACTATTATCTTGTAGAGTGCCACGGTGAATAGTACAACACTCTCGAAAAATATTATTGTCACCAATAATTAATTCTGTGGGTTCACCGGCATATTTTAGATCTTGGCAATCTTCACCAATACTAGCGAACTGGAAAATACGATTGCCTTTACCTATTTTAGTGGGACCATTAATAACTACATGTGAGCTAATATGACAATCATCACCAATCACTACATTACTAGCAACATAAGTCCATGGGCCTATGGTGACATTATTTCCAATAACGGCACCAGCTTCGATAATGGCTTGTGGATGGATCATCATAAATACCTTAGGTAATAATTTTTATTTTGAATTCAATAGCGTAATTGTACATCTATAATGGTTCAGCTTTAAGACGAATATTATAACTTTCTTCGTGCACACATAAGGTCTGCAGAGCAAACAACTTTACCGTCAACTTTAGCTTCACCATAAAATTTCCACATGCCACGGCGTTCTTTAATGAACTCAACATGCAAATGCATAGTATCACCCGGTAGTACTGGTTGCTTAAAGCGAGCTTTATCAATAGAGGCAAAAAGGTACATTTCCTTTTCTTCTCGTCCTTCACTGCTTTTAAAACCTAAAATCCCTGTTGCTTGGGCTAAAGCTTCTAAAATAAGCACACCTGGGAAAATAGCTGCATCGGGAAAGTGCCCTGTAAAAATAGGCTCATTAATAGTGACATTTTTTATTGCATGTAGGCTTTTACGGGGTTCATGATCAACCACTCTATCAACTAGCAACATTGGGTATCGATGCGGGATCAGATCTTTAATTTCGTTAAGTGAGATTGGTTTTTTTTGTCTGTCTAAATCAAGAGTGTCCAATTGATTATTCCTTTCATTGCTTGTAATGATGTAACAAATTTAAGCATCATACAAAAATTTTTGCGTTTTTATTCAAGTAATTATTCAAGCTTTTGCAGCTCTTCTTATTTTTATTGATTAACTTACCTGAGACAGCAGGTATTTTACTTGTCTGCGAGTAATTTCTCTAGCTCTTTTACCCGTTTAGTTAAACTATCTAAGCGTTTAACGCGGGCATTAGTTCTATTCCACTCTTTATTAGGAGCTGCAGGCATGCCGGATGAATAGACACCTGAAGCGGTGATATCTTTGGTAACCATAGCCATGCCAGTAAAAACACAGTCATCGGTAATATTAATATGACCATTAATACCAACAAGCCCGGCAACAGTGCAGTTTTTCCCTATGGTAGTACTACCCGCAATAACGCTACAGGCAGCCATTGCGGTATTCTCACCAACAATCACATTATGAGCAATTTGAATTTGATTATCGAGTATGACCCCGTCATTTATAATCGTATCTTCAAGGGCGCCTCTATCGATAGTGGTACTTGCCCCAATTTCAACGCGGTTACCAATAACGACACTGCCTAATTGGGGAATTTTGTGCCATTTATATTGCTCGCTACTACCATTATTAAGTGGTGCATAACCAAAACCATCAGAGCCTATAACCGTATTGGCTTGAATTAAGCACGACTCGCCAATGCTAACGTTATGATAAACACTTACATTTGACCAAAGACTAGTGCCTGAACCGATAGAAGCATTTTTACCAATAAAACAACCCGCACCAATACAAACGTTATCACCAAGCTGAACGCCAGTTTCAATAACAGTATTTGCACCAACACTAACATTGTCACCCAAAATCACATCATCGGCGATTACAGCACTAGGGTGAACACCTATCGCCATTCTTGGGGTGGTATCAAGCAAGTTAGCAAGTAAAGCATATCCCATATAAGGGTTATCCATCACTAAAGCATTAACTTTGCACAAAGGTAACATCTCAGGCGAAATAATAACCGCACTTGCTTTGGTAGTTTGAAGTTGTGCTAAGTATTTTTTATTAGCAAGAAATGCAACTTGCCCTGATTGAGCATTAGCCAATGTTGCCAAACTTTGTATTGCACTATCATCTGAACACTTTTCAGTATCAGCAATAACGAGTTTGGCATCAAGGTGTTTAGCTATTTTAGCAAGGGTAATAGCCATCAATTATTTAAGTTTACTTACTTGTTCTACTACTTTTGGTGTGATATCAGTATTAGGCTTTGAGAAAACAACCGCTTGCTTAGAAAGTACTAAATCGTAATCTTCTTTGGCTGCAATATTATCAACCGCTTGAGATACTAATGCTAATAGTTTATTTGTTTCTTGATTTTTACGTTGAGAAACCTTTTGCTGAAACTCTTTTACTTTTACTTGATACTGCTGATATAAATCAGCCATTTTAGTTTGTAACGCTGTTTTTTCTTTTTCACTCATTAAAGAGCCGTTACGCTTTAAGTTTTCATCTTCAAAGGTTAAATCTTTTTGCAGCTGTTCAATAACCGCTTTTTCATCTTTAAACTCGGTTTCTAATGTTTGCATTAATGCTGCGGCTTGAGGGATTTGGCTAATCGCTTCTTGTACATTTACTACTGCAATTTTTTGCTCAAAAGCCATTGCGCTACTTGCTAATAATAACGTTGACGCTGTTGCTGTAATAGCTAGTGATTTAATAAATTTTTTCAATTTTTTTTCCTCTTTCTTTTAATACTTGGATGTAGAATTTTATTTAGCACCTAATTTAACAGCTAAGTGCTCTTATTTACTAGACAATTTTAAAATGTTTGACCTATATTGAAACTAAAGAATTTTGTGTCATCGTCTTCTTCTTCTTTAATTGTTTTGGCAAAGTTAAAGATCATTGGCCCCATAGGTGATAACCACTGAATTGAAATACCGCCAGATGCTCTATATCTACCAACATCAGAGTAATCGGCAAGCTTTTCAAATTCACTCGGCGCTAGGTCTTGATAGTCAGCTAGATCAAATTCGGTATCCCAAACATTACCTACATCAACAAAAAAACTGCTTCTGACACTATTGGAATAACTTTCATCTAAAAATGGCGTTGGCACTATTAACTCAACTCCCCCTAAAATAAGGGCATTACCACCAACGCTTCGTGGTGACACTTGAATAAAGTCTTGATCTGGCCCTAAACAGCAAGCACTGCCACCGATTGGACTAGGTGTACCATCGATAGTCGTTGGGTTTCTAAATACCGCGCGCGGGCCAACGGTATTACGTTCAAAACCACGTAAGGTATCAGTGCCACCTGCCCTAAAATTCTCCCAAAAAGGCAATAATTGATCATTGCCATTCACTTGACCATAGCCATTACCATAACCAACTCGTAAACGAGATAAAATAGTCCAGCGTTGATCACGTGTTAATGGAAAATAAAACTTGGTATCTAGATTAACTTTAAAATACTGCACGTCAGAGCTATTTGGCGTTGTAACTTTCAATGATAAGCGCTGTGACGAGCCCGCGGTTGGGAAAGTCCCTCGGTTTAATGTTGAGCGAGAAATATTAGCGCTAATATCAAAGTTTTGAAATGCTAATTGTGCACCAGGATCGTCAGGATCGGCATGTAAGTCATAGAATGTTTGAATTTGTTCGTATGTTTGTAAAGAGGTTATTTCATTATTTTTATAACCTACACCAAAACCGACTCTAATGTATTCATTTACCGGAAAGCCCCAGTTAAGTCCTAGACCATAAGTTTTGTTATTATAATCTTGCAAGTTAGCCCTACCAGCATCATAGGCTTGGTAAAAAATTTGCCCGCCAAGTGATACTGCATCAACAGTAAAGTATGGGTCGGTGTAGGAGATGCTTGCATTCTTTGAATAAATATTACTACTTATATTAAGCCCTAAACGATTACCTGTACCTAAAAAGTTATTCTGTTGAACACCGGCGTTTAGGCTCAGTCCTGTTTGATCACCAAAACCGATCCCTGCGGTAAATGAGCCAGAAGCTTGTTCCTTCACGGTAAAGTCAACATCAACTAAATCAGGCTCTGTTGGAATTTGATTCGTTTCAAACTCAACGGTCTCCATGTAGGGTAAACGTGACAAACGTGATTTAGAATGTTCAACTAAGCTGTTTGATAACCAAGCACCTTCCATTTGCCTCATTTCACGACGTAAAACTTTGTCGGCAGTAACAGCATTACCACTAAAATTTATTCTGTTGACATAAATTCGTTTACCAGGATCAATTGAAATAGATAATTTAACGGTATGATTTTCATCATCAATTTCAGGAATAGTAGTTACTTTTGGATAAGCGTAACCAAAGCGACCTAAAAATTTACTAATAACTTCTTCGGTATAGGTTACTTCCGCGCCATTATAAAGTTTGTCTTTTTGCAAAGGGTTAATGGCACGAATTGTTTTTTCAAACCCTGCCATATCACCAATAAAATCAACTTCACTAATGGTGTAAGTTTCACCTTCTGTAACATTCATAGCAATATAAACAGATTGTTTATCTGGCGTCATAGATACTTGAGTTGAGTCAACTTTGAAACGAAGGTAACCACGATCTAAATAATAGCTATTGATCGTTTCCATATCACCTTGTAGAGTTTGCTTTTGATACCTATCTTGCGCCATAAAATCCCACCATGGCGAACCAAAAGTAAGTTCTATTTTTTCAAGTACTTGTGCATCTGTAAAAACTTCATTACCAACAAGGTTAATTTGCTTGATAGCCGCGGCATCACCTTCAGTAAAGGTAAACTCTAAATTAACTCTGTTTCGCGGTAAGTGAGTAATAGTAGTTGTTACATCAGCATTATATTTACCAACACTGTGATAAAAATCTTCCAGGCCCATTTCAATGCCTGAAATAACGGTTCTGTCTAACGTTTCACCAACACGGATATTACTACCATCTAAACTTTCAGTTAATTGCTCATCTTTTAAATCACTATTACCTTCAAAAGTAATTTCGCTTATAGTTTCGCGCTCTCTTACCAGATATATAATGCGGTTACCGTCGCGATAGACACGAATATCATTAAAATGACCTGACTTATACAAGGATTTAATGGATTGTGAAATTCTAAACTTATTTAAGTTATCACCTACATTAAAAGGAATATGTGTTAACGCAGCCCCTAAAGCAACACGCTGTAAGCCTTTTACTTCAATATCTTCAACCTGAAACTCTTCGGCTGCTTGTGCTGTTGTACCTAAAGCGCCTAACAATAAGGCAAAGGCTATTTTTTTAATTATCATAAATGTTTACTTTATTACTTCTTTTATTTGCGGTAATGCTTTAAATGTTTTTAGCTCTAAAGGCATTCTATTTATAAGTGTCATCCTAACACCCGACTAAAATCATTAAACAAGGCAACACTCATTAATGCTAATAATGCCAGTGCCCCAAACTTAAATCCGACCTCTTGTGCTTTTTCTGGAACAGGCTTCCCCGTTAAAAGCTCTATAAGATAATAGAGTAAGTGCCCGCCATCAAGTACTGGTAACGGTAAAAGGTTAATTATTCCTAAATTAATGCTAATTAATGCTAAAAAGCCTAAAAAGTAAACAAAACCATAACCTGCGCTATCACCTGCGCCTTGAGCGATAGCAATGGGTCCACTCAAGTTTTTTACAGAAACATCACCTGTTATTAACTTACCGATCATATCAAAACTTAAGGTGACTAAATTCCATGTACGCTTAACACTTTCACCAATAGCAGAAAACAGCCCATAGCTAATTTCTATTTGATACTCATCAGGCCAACTATCCGCTTTAGGTGATACACCTAAGTAGCCAATAAGCTTGCCATTTTGCTCAACACCTTTCGGTGTTACTTGAATAACTTGCTCATGCCCTGCTCGCTCAATAGTGATACTAACCACTTCATTTGGGTACAGTTTGATCTTTTTAGAAAAATCAAGCCAACCTGATGCTAATGGCTCATTGTTTATAGCTAAAAGCTTATCGCCAACCAATAAACCGCCCTGCTCTGCAGGGCTGTCTTTGCCTATTCGAGCTAGTTCATTATAAACATTAGGTCGATAAGGGGTAATACCTAAACTTGTTAACGCTGATACTTTTTCAGGAGAAAATTTCCATGCTGTTGTATCGAGCTTGTAACTATTTATTTGTTGATTGGCATCATTTTTAATTTTTATAATTATTGACTCAGAGCCAATTTCACCTACTAAGGCTAAATTGACATCTTGCCAGTCTCGAGTTGCTTTACCGGCAACTTCAACAATTTCGCTATTACTGGGTACTTGAGCGATTGCAGCAATAGAGTCGGCATTAATATCACCAATTACAGGTTTGATACTAGGAACACCAATTAAAAACATTAAATAAAAGGCAACAATTGCAAAAGCAAAATTAGCGAAAGGACCAGCAACAATAATTGCAATACGTTGATAAACAGATTTAGAATTAAAGGTTTTATCTTTGTCCTGTGCGGCAACATCGTCAACACGTTCATCAAGCATTTTAACATAGCCACCAAGTGGTATCATGGCAACCACATATTCAGTACCATCATCGGCAGTTTTTCGCCAAAGTGCTTTACCAAATCCCACAGAGAAACGTTCTACCTTGACACCATTTTTACGAGCGACCCAAAAATGACCATACTCATGAACTGTGACTAGTATGCCTAATGCGATAATAAAAGAGGCAAGATTCCAAATAAACTCAAACATGTCTAATATTCTTCCTTAGTTTTACTAAATGAAAAGTTTGCTAATAATTGCTGAGCAAATTCTCTAGCACGTGTATCTAAGGAAATAACCTCATTAATATTACTTACCTGTTCTGAGACAAATTTTTTCACAGAAGTTTCATTTATTTTGTAAATATCGTTAAATTTAATTTTTTCGTTCAAAAAAGCAGCAACTGCAACTTCATTCGCGGCATTAAGTGCAGTACACGCTGCTTGACCATTTTTACAAGCCTCTATGGCTAATTTCAAATTAGGGTACTTTTTAAAATCAACCTTTTGAAATTCAAAAGCCGCTGTATTAAAAAAATCTAAAGGTTCAACCCCCGATTCAATTCTTTCAGGATAGGCTAAAGCATGTGCAATAGGTGTGCGCATATCTGGATTACCCATTTGAGCAATCACTGAGCCATCTTGATATTGAACCATTGAATGAATAGTACTTTGTGGATGTAACACTACTTGAATATCGCCTGGCTCTACATTAAACAACCATTTAGCTTCAATAAACTCTAATCCTTTATTCATCATAGTGGCTGAGTCGACTGATATTTTTTTGCCCATATCCCAATTTGGATGTGCACAAGCTTGTGCTGGTGTCACCGTTTCAAGCGCTTCAAGGGACCAAGTTCTAAAAGGGCCACCAGAGCCAGTTAATAAAATTTTACTAATACCATTTTGTTGCAGCTGGCAATGACCAATGCGTGCTTGCTCTTGCCAAGGTAAACTTTGAAAAATAGCATTATGCTCGCTATCTATAGGTAATAATTGCGCACCAGATTTTTTAACCGCATCAATGAAAATAGCACCTGAGGTTACGAGTGCTTCTTTATTAGCAAGTAGTACTCGTTTACCTGCTTGCACTGCTGCTAGGGTTGGTATTAAGCCTGCTGCGCCAACAATAGCCGCCATAACCGTATCTGTATTGGCCTCGTTAGCAACAGCCACTAACGCATCACTACCTGATTCAACGGCAATATTACTAAGGTTTTGCTCAATTAAACGCTGTTTTAATAACTTAGCATGTTCGCTTGACACCATAACAACCGTTTGAGGCTGAAACTCAAGACACTGTTCAAGCATTTGCTCAACACTGGCATGCGCCGTTAAGCTGACTACCTTGAATTTTTCAGGGTGTCGCCTTACCACATCTAATGTATTTGCACCGATAGATCCCGTTGAGCCTAATATGCACAGCTTTCGAACATCAGGCTGTATAACATTTTCTGGTGTGCTACTTTGAGCTTGCTTCACTGTTACTACCAACCAAACAATACGTAACAAAGTGCAAACACGGGTGCAGTTGCTGTCAAGCTATCAATTCTATCAAGAATACCACCATGACCGGGTAAAATAGAGCCACTGTCTTTAACCCCCGCTTGGCGTTTAAACATGCTCTCGTTCAGATCACCTAATACCGATACCGTTGTAATCAATACTGTCACCAATAAAACCGCGATAGTTTGCTCGCTATTCCAGTTAAGCTGATAGGCAGCAATGGCAATTAACAAACAAGCAAAAACAACGCCGCCAAGAAAACCTTCAAAGGTTTTTCCAGGGCTAACGTTTGGCATCAATTTATTTTTACCAAACGCTTTACCAACAAAATAAGCGCCAACATCAGCGCTCCAGACCATTAAGAATAAAAACATTAATAACTGAGCTCCATGATAAGAGTCAGCTTGATAATCATTTGTTCTAATCACCATTAAAGCAAGCCAAGTCGGTACTAACGTTAACCAACCAAAAACACCGCGCACTGAACGATGTTTTGACCAAAAGCTACTGGCATTAGGGTATGAAAACATTAAAAAAGCTGAGAATAACCACCAAGCTACCGCTAGCCACAATAAAGCCATTGCATACTCATGTAATTCTTTTGAATTAAGCCATAGGTTTTCTGGAGAAAGTAAACTCCAAATAGCGGCAATTAAAACAACAGTGGTAGCAACGAAACCAATACGACGAGTTTTAGTGTCAAACCCCATTAATGGTCCCCACTCCCAAGCACCAATTGCCATAATCACTAGCAATAATGCGGAAAAATACATTAGGGGTAAGTAAAAAATTGCTGATATTGCCGCAGGCGCTAAAATCAAAGCTGTTATTATTCGTTGTTTAAGCAAGTTATATCCTTCTTACGTGTTATAAGTTTTAAGCTGCAAGTGTTAAGTTATTAATCGTTATTGTTAATTTGGAGCCTAACCATTTTATTTGTTATTAGTATTTTTCTACTGCTCTTTTTTCTGAAGGAGTGTTATTTGCCTCTTTCAACTGTTTTTCACTTGTTCGCCTGTTTTACCGAAGCGACGCTCTCTTTGATCAAAAACATCGATCGCTTTTTCAAATTCTTGTTCGTGAAAGTCTGGCCATAATGTCTGGGTAAAATAAAACTCGGCATAAGCTGCTTGCCATAATAAAAAATTACTAATGCGGTAATCGCCACCCGTACGAATTAATAAATCAAGTACAGGTAAATCTGCTAAACAAGTATGTTGATGCAAAGCATCTTCATTTATTTCATCAAGTGAGATTTCATTATTTTGCACTTGGTTAGCAAGTTGTTTAGCGGCATTGGCAATATCCCAACGCCCACCGTAATTAGCCGCAATAGATAATACTAACCCGGTATTATTTTGAGTAAGTAACTCTGATTTTTTTATACTTTTTTGTAATTTATCCGAAAAACGGCTCAAATCACCTACCACTTGAAAACGAATATCATTTTTATGCAAGCGCTTAACTTCTTTGGTTAGCACAAACATAAACAAGTCCATCAACACACTCACTTCTTTTTCTGGTCGTTGCCAGTTTTCACTGCTAAAAGCAAATAAAGTGAGCGCTTTCACACCTGCTTTACGCGCGCCTTTAACAACCGCACGAACTGACTCTACGCCAGCTTTATGACCTGCAACACGTCCTTTTCCTTGAGCTTGCGCCCACCTGCCATTGCCATCCATGATAATAGCAATATGTTGTGGAATTTTTTTGTCGTCACCGCTAGGTGCTAAACTAGTAGCCACTGTTTTTCCTTTTGTAGCAATTTAACTAAAAATACAAAAACGCCAGCGACTAATCATCCAACTGGCGTTATTTAAAACTGTAGTAATTAGATTTCCATTAGCTCAGATTCTTTCTTAGCTAATAAATCATCAACTTGTTTAACAAATGTATCTGTCACTTTTTGAATTGCATCTTCTGCTTGATGATGTTCATCTTCGCTGATTTCTTTTTCTTTTAATAAACTTTTAAAGTCTGAGTTTGCATCACGGCGAATATTACGAATAGCAATTTTGCCGCCTTCTGCTTCGCCACGTACAACTTTAACGAGATCCTTACGGCGCTCTTCTGTTAAAGGTGGTAATGGTATGCGAATAAGCGTGCCGTTAGATTGTGGGTTCAGCCCTAAATCTGACTTCATAATGGCTTTTTCTACTGCTGCAATCATGCCTTTGTCAAAAACAGTAATAGAAAGGTTACGTGCATCTGGCACCGAAATATTACCCACTTGGTTTAGCGGTGTTTCCATACCATAGTAATCAACACTAATATTATCGAGTAAAGAAGCGTGGGCGCGGCCAGTTCTTACTTTATTTAAGCTGCCTTTCAAAGACTCTATGCTTTTTGCCATGCGCTCTTGCGCATCTTGAGTAATTTCGTCTATCACAATATTTATTCCTACAATAATTTTAATTTTTTTAAGATAATTCTTTAAAGATAATGCTTGTCTACAAGAGGCAATTAAGTGTTGCTAATTACCGTTCCTTCACTTTCACCCATAATAACAGCTTTAAGCGCACCCGGCTTATTCATATTAAAAACACGAATAGGCATGTTATGATCACGCGCTAAAGTGAATGCAGCTAAATCCATTACTTTTAATTCTTTATCTAATACTTCATCAAAGGTTAATTCGCTATAAAGTTCAGCTTCTGGGTTTTTCACTGGGTCTTCTGAGTAGATACCATCCACTTTAGTAGCCTTTAATACTACATCCGCTTCAATTTCAATACCACGTAAACACGCAGCAGAGTCTGTAGTAAAAAATGGATTACCAGTACCAGCAGAGAAAATTACCACACGCCCTGATTTTAATAAACTAATTGCATTAGCCCAGTTATAACGTTCACAAACACCGGCTAAATCAATAGCAGACATTAAACGAGTGTTAACAAAAGCGCGATGCAGTGCATCACGCATGGCTAAACCGTTCATTACAGTTGCCAGCATCCCCATTTGGTCGCCAACAACGCGATTCATTCCTGCATCTGCTAAGCCAGCACCACGAAATAAATTACCGCCGCCAATAACAAGGCCAACCTGAATATCCATTTCTACCAGCTCTTTAATTTCTTGTGCCATACGGTCAAGAATTTTCGGGTCAATACCAAAGCCCTCCTCCCCCATAAGTGCTTCACCACTTAATTTAAGAAGAATACGACGATAGGTTGGTTTTGGGTTGATACTCATAAGACGAAAATTCCTATTTGGCTCGCGAAAAAAGGTTAAGGTCAAACTTAGCTTAAAAAGACCGCGGCTATTTTAGTACGTTTAGCTTATCCAAGAAAGCTTAAACTGAAAAAAGCACTATTATTATGCTTTTTTTGCTAAAAACTTGAATAAATTGCATAAAAAATCATCAGGAGTAATTTTAACAACCTTGGTTGGTTCGAAGGATAGCGCGCATAAAAAAACGCCTACCTTGAGAAGTCAAGATAGGCGTTTCATAATAACTCTAATGCGGTAAATGTTAATTCTAACTAGTTGGGCGAAGAACAAGGCGCTTGAGTTTTTTTACCTTAGGCGCATATAAATATATGTAACTAAGTAAAAAAGCGAAAGCAACGAAGTTATTCGTTCAAATAGGACGAATTAAGCTTTAGCAGCGGCGATTTGCGCTTCTACTTCAGCAGCAAAATCTTCTTCTTTCTTCTCGATACCTTCACCAACTTCTAAACGAACGAAGCTAGAAATAGTTACGCCTTTTTCTTTCAATACTTCACCAACCGTTTTCTTAGGTTCCATGATGAAAGCTTGACCAGATAAAGAAACTTCACCAGTGAATTTACGCATACGGCCAGTAACCATTTTTTCAGCGATTTCAGCAGGTTTACCTTCATTCATCGCCATTTCAATTTGGATACGTTTTTCATTGGCAACAACATCAGCTGGTACGTCTTCTGGCGTTAAGAATTCTGGCTTGCTTGCAGCAACGTGCATTGCAATGTGCTTCAACGATTCTGCATCACCAGAACCCGCCACAACGACACCAATAGTCGCACCATGTTTGTAAGAAGCTAACGTATCACCTTCAACATAAGCTACACGACGAACATTGATGTTTTCACCAATTTTAGTCACTAAAGCTACACGCTCTTCTTCGAACTGTGCTTGCAGCTCGTCAATTGTTGCTTTTGAAGCAGCAGCCACGTCAGCAACTTTGTTAGCAAATGCTAAGAAGTTGTCATCTTTTGCTACGAAGTCAGTTTGACAGTTAACTTCAACTAATGCGCCATCTTTAATGATGATTTGACCTTCAGCAGCGATGTTACCTGCTTTTTTAGCCGCTTTAGCTTGACCGCTCTTACGCATATTTTCAATCGCAAGTTCCATATCACCGTCAGCTTCTTGTAACGCTTTTTTACAATCCATCATGCCCGCAGCTGTGCGTTCACGAAGTTCTTTAACCATTGCAGCAGTAATTGCCATGAGTTAATTCCTCAGTGTTCAGTTATCCCCATCATGCTTTAAAAAGCATTCAACAATAGGCATAAGTAATAAATTAGGTGTCATAAAAGCAACCTCATATAACAAAAACTAGGTAGTTAATGTGTTAGAGCAATTGCTTTTATGAATAAACGTAATGTTTCGCTTAATTAATTTTTATTAAAAAATTAATTATTCAGCTTCAACAAAACCGTCTTTTTCAGCTTGTACAACGATGTTTTGCTCGCGACCTGAAATCACAGCATTAGCAACTGAGTCACAGTATAAAGTTACTGCACGAATTGCATCATCATTACCAGGAACAATGTAATCAATGTTATCTGGGTTTGAGTTAGTATCAACAACAGAAATTACTGGGATACCAAGGTTATTTGCTTCTTTAATAGCAATGTGTTCGTGATCGGCATCGATGATAAAGATTGCATCAGGTAAACCACCCATGTTCTTAATACCACCTAAACTTTTATCAAGTTTTTCCATTTCACGAGTACGCATTAAGGCTTCTTTCTTAGTTAATGCTTCGAAAGTACCGTCTGTGCTTTGCGCTTCAAGATCTTTTAAACGCTTGATTGATTGACGAACTGTTTTCCAGTTAGTCAACATACCACCTAACCAGCGGTGGTTAACGAAGAATTGATCAGATTTTATCGCTGCGTCTTTGATAGCATCACTTGCAGCACGTTTAGTACCAACAAATAAAACTTTACCTTTTTTAGAAGAAACGTTGTTAATGAAAGCAAGTGCTTCATTAAACATAGGAACAGTTTGTTCAAGGTTGATGATATGAACTTTATCACGAGCACCAAAAATGAATGGTTTCATTTTTGGATTCCAGTAACGAGTTTTGTGACCGAAATGAACACCAGCTTTAAGCATATCGCGCATTGAAACGTTTGACATTTTTTTATCCTTTATGGGGTTAAGCGTTCATACACCCAATATACACGACTCTTTTTGCTAGCTAACCTTATGGTTAAACAGCTGAGCACCCCGGTATACCTTATAAAGATGTATGTGAGTTTATAATATAATCAACGCTATTTCTTAACTAAAAACTAACAAAGCGTTAGCTAAAGCTGAAATAAAATTGATCAGTTTAATGGACGCTAAAACAAGGGTTATTTCAATTAAAAATGACCTCTAAGATTTCAGCGCGGCACTTTATACCATAAAGCCGTAAAAATAACCAGTGAATAATTCACTGGGCTATTGAGTAATATCGCGGTAAAATCTGCTAAAGATTCATTTTTCAAAGTAATTTTCAACAATTTTAGGTAACCATGACCGCACACATTTCCTCTAAAGAATTATCCGCAGAATTATTTTTCCTCTATGACAGCCACTGCCCTTGGAGTTATGCTGCAACACCACTTATTAATGAAATCAGTAAATCGTTTCCTAATATTAGCCTTAATTTATGGCATAGCGCCTTCTTTGATGGCAGTACCAAAATAAAGGCTGGTGATATATCAGCGGTGGAAGAGTTAACTGACATTCATTTTTCAGATAACTACCGTAATACGATCAAACAAAATGTTGATTCTATTTTATCGGCAAACCTAATGACTTGGGCTATGCAAAAAACACCTGACTTGGCTTTGTCATTATTAAATAACATCCAAAAAGCACATTTTGAACAAGGTAATCAACTAGTAACAAAACCAGACTTTGATGAAATAATTGCGGCGCTAAAATTATCACCACCTGCAAAAGTATTTAAAAGTGATAAGCTGAGTAAAGATGCTTCGATTCAACTTGAAGAAATTTTTGCCTTGCAAGAAATCATCAATACACAAGCAATTCCTGCATTGTTGTTAGCTATTGATGATCAACTAATACTGTTAAATCATAATTATTATTTAACTGAGCCGAAAGCAATTGTTGAGGCAGTTCAGTTAGAGTTAGATAATCACCATTATTCACCTAAAAAGTCATAAAAAGAGAACAACATGTCCATACAAATTAAAAGCCAAGATGAAATAGCAAAAATGCGTATCGCCGGACAATTAGCCTGTGACGTATTAGAGATGATTGTCCCTCATGTAAAAGCAGGTATTACCACAGATGAATTAAATACCTTGTGTGCTGACTTTACTGAAAAAGAGCAACAAGCGATTTCTGCACCATTAAATTATCACAACTTTCCAAAATCAATTTGCACTTCCATCAACCATGTGGTTTGTCATGGTATTCCTGATAACACAGAGTTAAAAGACGGCGATATTATTAATATTGATATCACAGTAATCAAAGACGGTTATCATGGCGATACCAGTAAAATGTTTTTAATTGGCGAAGTATCACCAGAAAACAACCGCTTATGCCGCTTAGCACAAGAGGCTCTCTATGTAGGTTTGAAAAAAGTAAAACCAGGTGCTGACTTTGGCGAAATTGGTACAGCCATTCAAAAGTTTATTAAAAGCAAAGGTCGCTATAGCATTGTTAAAGACTACTGTGGTCACGGTATTGGCGTTGAATTTCATGAAGAGCCACAAATTGTTCATTATAAAAACAAAGCTGGGGTAAAAATGCGTGAAGGCATGTGTTTTACTATTGAGCCTATGATCAATTTAGGCACCGCAAAAACCACCTTAGATAATGAAGATAATTGGACTGTTTACACCAGTGATGGCAAAAATTCTGCACAATGGGAGCATACGCTAGTAGTAACTAAAACAGGCTGTGAAATTTTAACATTGCGTAAAGAAGAAACTATCAGTCGTCATCTAAACAACTAGTTAGTATCACTCACGTATCTTTAAAATTTATATTCAAGTAAATCAATAGGTAACCTTGTGACTAATCATCCAATTGAAAGCCATATAGTGCCACAGTCATTTATTGACCGTTTAGCCATTAGTGCAGCTCAGTTATCGAGCAAAGATATTTGTCAATTAAGTTTAGAGTTTAATGACTGGCTAAAAAACGCTTTTAATGACAATGATGTTAATGATTTACTTACCGCTCGGGCTGTTTTTGTTGACGCCATATTGGCAAAACTTTGGTGCCAACACCATTTAGATGAGTTTCAAATTAGCTTAGTTGCTGTTGGCGGTTATGGACGTGGTGAGTTACATCCCTATTCTGATGTTGATATTTTGTTATTAACGCAAAGTGATATTGAGCATAGCTTAGAGGAAAGTATTTCCGCTTTTATCACCCAACTTTGGGATATAAAGCTTGATATTGGTCATAGCGTTCGCTGTATTCAAGAGTGTATAAAGCAAGCAGTTAATGATGTTACCGTAGCCACTAATTTGATGGAAATGCGCCAAATTGCCGGTAACGAAGCGCTAACACAACAACTCTTGCCTTTACTTAGTGAAGATGTTTTTTGGACGTCAGAAAAGTTTTTTATCGCCAAACGCGCCGAGCAAGAAAAACGACACCTTCAGTATCACGGTGCCGCTTATACCCTTGAACCGAATTTAAAAGCCAGTCCCGGTGGGCTGCGTGATATTCAAACTATCGCTTGGGTAGCAAAACGTCATTTTATGGCAGGCTCACTAGAAGAGTTAGTGCCACATCAATACCTTTACCCTAATGAACTAGCTGAATTAATTGAAGCGCAAGACTATTTATGGCGAATGCGTTTTGCCTTACACTTTGTTGCCAAACGTAGTGAAAATCGCTTGTTGTTTGATTATCAAGCCGATGTTGCCAAAATGATGGGCTTTGGTGATGAAGGAAAAGTCCCTGTTGAGCGCATGATGAAACGTTTCTTTCGTATTATTTCACGCGTTGGTGAGTTAAATACCATTTTATTACAGCGCTTTAAGCAAGAAATTATTCAAGGAGATAACCATAGTGACAGCAAAACCATCAACCAAGACTTTGAGTTAGTTGATAAGCTAATTAACACCACTAAAGACCGAATTTTTATGCGTCCGGCTAAAATGATCGAAATGTTTTTGATTATTGCCCAAGAGCCCGGCATAAAAGGTATTCACTCCCACACATTACGACTAATGAGAAATGCTCGTCGGCGTTTAATTTCAGGATTAATCGACTATGCTCAGTGTCGTGAAATTTTCATGGCAATAATAAGGCACCCTCGCGGCTTGGGCTTAGCGTTTAATTTAATGCACCGCCATGGCATTATCGGCTCATACTTACCTTTATGGCGTAATATTGTTGGCCAAATGCAGTTCGATTTGTTTCACGCTTATTCGGTTGATGAACACAGCTATCGGGTCGTAAAAAACCTCTATCAGTTTAGCCAAAAAGAGCACAATCATAAATACCCGCTGTGTAGCAAAATCATGCAAAAAATCCGTAAACCGGAAGTTTTATATCTAGCGGGCATATTTCATGATATCGCCAAAGGACGTGGTGGCGATCACGCAAAATTAGGCGCTGTAGATGCGCTACTATTTTGTCAATCACACCAGATGAACAACCATGACAGTAACATGGTTGCTTGGCTTGTTGAGCATCACTTATTGATGTCAGTGACCGCGCAACGACGTGATATTAATGATGAAAATGTTATTCGCACCTTTGGCGAAGTAATACGTGATGAAGCTCACCTTGATTACCTATACTGCTTAACTGTTGCCGATATGCGCGCGACCAATGAAAGTTTATGGAATAGTTGGAAAGCAAACCTTTTACAAGATTTATATTTTAATACACTGCGCGCCTTTCGTCGTGGCTTGTCAAAACCGGTTGAGACTCGATCTAAAATTAGAGAAAACCAACAACAAGCAAAAGATATTTTGGCTGAAACTAACATTGATGACGCTATGCTTGACTCCTTATGGCAAGAATTTAGAGTTGATTACTTTTTACGTTATTCACCAGAGCAAATTGCCCGACATTGCCAACGCATCATTGGTCATGATCGCAGCAAACCTTTGGTCATTATTAGCCCTAAGCCCTACCGCGGCGGAACTGAAGTTTTTGTTTTTACGAAAGAAAAAGCAAACACCTTTGTTAGCACAGTAGAATTATTAAGTTTGAAAAAACTTTCTATTCATGATGCCAAAATTATTACCACCAAAACTGGTTATACGGTAAACACTTTTATTGTGCTCGACTCTCGCGGCAAAGCACTTAAAGAAAGCTATCAAACCCTAGAAATTGCCCAGGCAATCACAGATAAATTAACGCAAGATAATTATTGTACATTGCCACTGCAACCAGCGCGTAGAGAAGTGAAACATTTCAAGTTTCCATTACAGGTAAGCTTCATTAAACTCAATGCAAAAAGTAAAACCATGATTGAAATAATCGCCTTAGATAGACCCGGTTTACTGGGTAATATTGCGCAAGTATTTCAACAATTAAAAATTAACATTCATTCAGCAAAAATCACCACTTTTGGTGAAAAAGCCGATGATGTTTTCACTATTTCAAATAGTAAAAACATGGCGTTAACCGCTGAAGAAAAACAAAAATTAGAAGATAAATTAACCCAAGAAATAAATTAATTTTTATTGGGAAAAGCATATTAACAATTACAGGAATGATTACATGACCAACTTAAGCGCACTAGCGAGCACAATAGAACAAGCCTTTGATAATAGAGCTAATATAAACCCAACAACGGTTTCTACTGAGGTAAAGACTGCAGTATTAGACTCTTTAGCTGCGCTTAATAATGGCAGTGCTCGTGTCGCAGAAAAAATTAATGGACAGTGGCATGTTCATCAGTGGTTGAAAAAGGCAGTGCTTTTATCTTTTCGTATTTGGGACAACCAAGTCATCGATGGCGCTGAAAGCACCTTCTTTGATAAAGTGCCAATGAAATATGACGGTTATACCCAAGCTATGTTTGAAGCCGATGGTGTTCGTGTTGTTCCGGGTGCATCAGTGCGCACAGGCAGCTTTATTGGTAAAAATGTTGTTGTTATGCCAAGTTTTGTCAATATAGGCGCTTTTGTTGACGAAGGCTGTATGGTTGACGGTTGGGCAACTGTTGGCTCATGTGCACAAATTGGTAAGAATGT
>Ga0316207_10001092_pt1 | contig 36051 bp, 33 predicted proteins | sample 6weekpyrite_MG_FD_204943 | JGI IMG/M metagenome (GOLD analysis project Ga0316207, IMG submission 204943) | Microbial mat bacterial communities from mineral coupon in-situ incubated in ocean water Damariscotta River, Maine, United States -... | ecosystem: Environmental > Aquatic > Marine >... | reverse complement strand
CCCCGATCTTGCGGACGTGGCGGAATTGGTAGACGCGCAGCGTTGAGGTCGCTGTGGGATTAAGTTCCCGTGGAAGTTCGAGTCTTCTCGTCCGCACCAATTACCCTTCCTCAGGGTAATACAAAAACGGTAGTCCTTCAGTGGGCTGCCGTTTTTTGTGTTTAGTGCTAGGAATGCCTGTTTTACTTAATTGCAGCAGTTTTTTTCTCCAAGGCCTTTAAACTTAGGCAGCTTTCCCCTATCACAGGTTTGTATAAGCATTTTTCATCATTTAAGGGGAGGGCAACATGGTTGAAGACCAGCAAGCGCCAGAAAAGTTTGATCCGCCCTCTGGCTCTACGCCGCCTCTAAAGGATGTCCATCTCAGTAAAGAATTTATCCAGCAACTTGAAAGTGCGCTGAAAGGCGACGACGAATCGTTAGTTTGGACGCTGTTGGAAGAAGTTCATGCTGCTGATGTGGCAGATATTCTGGAAGTATTATCTTCTGGAAAGCGTAAGCATCTTATCTCATTGCTCGGTACAAAGCTTGACCCAGAGGTATTGAGTGAAATTGGCGGTGAAGCACAGGATGATCTGTATGAGCATATGCCGAATGCTCAGATCGCCGATGCGGTTACCGACATGGAAACCGATGATGCTGTTTATGTAATTGAAGAGCTGGATGAAGACGACCGCGAAGAAGTGATGCGCAAGCTCGCTGCCGATGACCGTGTGGCCATTGAAGAAAGTCTATCCTACCCAGAAGACTCCGCAGGCCGCTTGATGCAGCGCCAGTTGTTTTCAGTGCCAGAGTTTTGGACCATTGGTCAGACAATTGACTTTTTGCGCTCTGATAATGAAGACATCCCTGAAGACTTTTACGATGTGTTTGTGGTGGACCCCGCTCACCGGCCTGTTGGTACTGTGCCGCTGTCGCGGATTATGCGCACTAGCCGTCCGACAACCATCGGCGATATTATGGATAAAGACCCATACGTAATTGATGCTTATGCTGATCAGGAAGAGGTTGCGTATCAGTTTACCAAGTATCATCTGATATCGGCCTCTGTTGTTGATGCCGGGCAGCGTTTGGTTGGGGTAATAACGGTTGATGATGTTGTTGATGTAATTGAAGAAGAGGCTGGTGAGGATATTTTGGCTCTTGCAGGTGTAAGCGAAGAATCTGGTATCAATGAAAGCTTCACTGAAATTATCAAAGGCCGTTTTCTGTGGTTGTTTATCAATTTAGGCACCGCTGTTCTTGCTTCGTTGGTGATTGGGCAGTTTGAGGCCACTATTGAACAACTGGTGGCTCTGGCTGTATTGATGCCTATTGTTGCCTCTATGGGGGGCAATGCAGGGACGCAGACAATGACCGTAGCGGTGCGGGCGTTGGCAACTAAAGAGTTAAGCTCAAATAATGCCATGAGGGTTATGAACCGGGAACTATTGGCTGCCAGCTTAAACGGACTAATGCTGGCGATCGTTGCAGGTGTTGTTGCATGGCTTTGGTTTTCTAGCTTGTTGTTGGGCGGCGTTTTTGCTGCCGCAATGATTTTTAATATTTTTGTGGCGGGATTGTTTGGCTTGTTGGTGCCTTTAGGGCTTCAGAAAGCCAACATTGATCCGGCAATAGCATCTAGCGTGTTTGTTACTACAGTTACAGACGTTGTTGGGTTTTTCGCTTTTCTTGGTCTAGCGGCCATATTCATCATTTAGAGGCACCGTATGAAAGACGGGACCGTTCTTCTGGTTGATGATGAGCCTGTGGTTTTACAGGTGCATGCGGCTGCAGTTCGCCATTTTGGTTTTGAGGCATTGATTGCTGAATCTGTTGAAGAGGCAATAGGGTTAGTGCGTATGCATCAACCTTCTTTGATTATCAGTGATATTCAGATGCCAGGCGAAGGGGGCTTTGACTTTCTGGAAGGCTTGAAGCGAAACGGCCTGAAGAGAATGCCAGCCATGTATCTTACTGGCTATGATGATATTGAAATTGTCCGTGGTGGCCTTCGTGCAGGGGGCGACGACTTTATCATTAAAGGCGGGCCTGTTGAGGCTTTGCGGCATCGAATAGCTTTTTGGACGACAAGCGGTTTTCAGGAATTGCCGCCTGATGTACGTCGTCGGGCGTTACAATCTGCGAACCAAATGAAAGGAGATAGCTTTGGTGGTGTAGAACAGCATTTTGCTGGTGCCACAAAGCTAGTGAAAATCGTTAAGGAAAAAATTACTGCAGAGTTAAGGGCTCTACCGAAAGGGTATGGCGAGCGAATGGTCGAGCGAGTATGCTTCATGGGGCGCTTGTCTAATCTGGTGATCCAGGAAAGTGACGCTTTTGGTGATTTAATCCGCTTTCCTGAGCATGTTGATGCGGTGGTGCGTCAGTTGAGTGTGCCGTGGGCTAAAGATATGTGGCCGCTTTTTAAACATTTTGATGAATGGGCAACAGATAAGCGCTTTTTAGTTGCAGGTGTAGAGACTTTAAAACCTTTTAATGAATATGGCTGGATTGATGATGTGCCATAGCATGGGCACATTGACTTCGTTTGATCGCGAAACTGTGACCACTCAACGCAAAAATATATTTTGAAACATTCGTATATAGGATAAAGCAGTTTCGTTATTTTTGGGCTTATTTTTTTACCTAAGGGGGGTGAATTGAAGCAACTTTTTATCGGCGCATTCGTGGCCGCAAGCGTTAGCCTGAGTGCTAGTGCATCAGATGATGTTGATCTGGATATTATTACCAAAATCCGTGATGAAGGATTTAACCGTTCTGAGGTTATGGAAACACTGAGGCACCTAACAGATAAAATTGGGCCACGGCTTACGGGTACGCCAGCCATGTTGGAGGCAAACCACTGGACAAAAGACAAGCTAACTGAATGGGGGCTGGAAAACGCGCACTTGGACGGCTTTGACTTTGGGCCGGGTTGGACCATGGAGCGCGTTGAGGTGTTTATGACATCACCGCGTAAAACGCAGCTTTATGCGCAACCAATTAGTTGGCATCCAGGTACAGAAGGTGTGCTTGAAGGGGCTGTTATTCATGCGCCTCTTCGCAGTAAAGATGATTTTAAAAAGTGGGAAGGCAAGCTTAAAGGCAAGATCGTAATGGTCGATAGCGTGCCGGGCCAAAAAGAACCAAATACCAAATTTTTTCGCCGTAGCGATGCAGATAGCTTAAAAGAAGCGAAGAAATTCGATGTGCCTAAAGGTGAGGGTAATGGCATTGACGGTTGGGTTCGCTACAAAAGCTTTTTTTATGACCGCGAGCAGTTTTTAGCTAAAGAAGGTGCGCTTGCGATGGTGCGCCGATCACCGCGCAAGGCCATGTTAATTGAGGCCTCTGCTTATCAGCATTTAGAAGGGCAAAATGCCGTTATTCCTGCAGTCTCATTAGCGTGGGAGCATTATGCCAGAGCGGTTCGTCTCTTGGATTCAGGCGAAGAAGTGAAGCTAAGTATTGATGTGGATGCTACATTCCATACAGACGATATGAAAAGCTATTCAACACTGGCAGAGATACCAGGTAAAGGCCGTCGTCCTGAAATGGTGATGGCTGGTGCGCACCTTGATAGCTGGTTTGTGGGGGACGGCGCTGTTGATAACGGCGCGGGCGTTGCAGTTGTTATGGAAGCTGTTCGTATCCTAAAGGCTATTGGTGTAAAGCCGAAGCGCACGATTCGTGTTGGCCTTTGGGGCGGTGAAGAGCAGGGTTATTATGGTTCACAGCAATATGTGATGGACCATCTGGTTTCGCGGCCTGAAAATACAGACGAATCGCTGAAGTTCATGGAACCGTATGCAAAACATTATAACCAGTTCCCGGTAACTTATAAGCCTGAGTTTGACCGTTTTTCAGCCTATTTCAACCTTGATAACGGCTCAGGAAAAATAAGAGGTGTGTATGCAGAAGGTAACTCTGCTGCTGCTGCAATCTTTGAAGATTGGCTGAAGCCTTTTCATGATTTGGGCGCTAAAACAGTGACGCTCAATTCTACATCGGGTACTGATCATGAACCTTTTGATGATGTTGGTTTGCCGGGTTTCCAGTTTATTCAAGATCCACTGGATTATGGCGGCAGGCTACATCATAGCCAATTAGATACGCTTGATCATGCTTATGAAAAAGACCTTAAACAAGCAGCCGTGATTATGGCGAGTTTCATTTATAATGCTGCTATGCGCGATGAGAAATTGCCGCGTAAACCTCTGCCCAAAGCACCTAAAACAGATATGGTGAATGAAGAGGTTGCTAAGTAAAGCTGTGATTGGGGCGCTTTAGGGCGCCTCAATCGCCATATTGTCTAAAAGTCGAATGCCGCCAATGCGTGCTACGGCTAACACCCGGCCTCCAGTTCGGTTCGTTGTGAGCGGTAAGAGCGTATCGCTATTAACTACACTTACATAGTCAACAGCTAGAAAACCTACTTTCAGCAAAGCGCTTTTGGCTTCATTTTCAGCATCCCGTATTGCTTTTCCTGCTTGAACATCCAAGACAAGACGGTGCAATATTTTATTGAATTGCCCGGCAATTGTGCGGTCTGTTTCATTTAAGTAGGCATTTCTGGAAGAATAAGCGAGGCCATCTTCTTCTCGCACCAGTGTACCACCCAAAATTTTCGTGGGGATGTTCAGGTCATGCACAAATTGCCTGATCACAGCCAGTTGCTGGTAGTCTTTTTCACCGAAAATAGCGACATCAGGTAGGCACTGTAGCAATAGTTTGCTGACAATAGTAGCAACGCCGTCGAAGTGGCCGGGGCGTTCGGCACCTTCAAGGATTTCACTAATACCATCTAGCGTTACACGGGTACAATGGCCGTCTGGGTACATTTCTGAGGCCGAGGGTGCGAATACTAGGCCGGCAGTGGTTTTGGCCAGCTTTTCACAGTCTTCTTTTTCCTGACGCGGATATTTGTCCAAATCCTCGTTTTCGCCAAATTGGGTTGGGTTTACGAAAATAGAGACGATGATTTTGTCAGTTTTCTTACTGATTTCCTCAATAAGCGACAGATGGCCTTTATGTAGTGCCCCCATAGTTGGCACTAACCCAATACGAAAGCCCTCTGCGCGCCAGCTAGATACTTTTTTTCGTAAATCTGCGACTGTGCGAATAATCGGGATGTTTTTACTCATGCAACATAAAACCTATGAGCTGCCAAGGAGGGCGTGATCTAGAGCGCCCAAGTCATTATAGTTAATGATTGATAGGATATCATTGACATATTCAGTGCCACGTTCTGAGTAATCCACAAGAGCAGGGGCGAGAGCAGCGCCGGTTACAACCAGCGAGTGCTCTCTTAGCTCTGCACGCCGACGACGCAAATCTTCATAACTATTGTGCCTGTTGAGATTAGTCATATAGCTGCGTACACTATCTAAGAGATAATCAAAGCTTTTTATCTTATGAGTCTTGCCCTCTTCACGGCCACTTGGAATGATTCCTTCAGCATCATCACCCCAAACCCACTCGCCGAAAAGGGCGTTGCCTTTTTGGGCGAATTTACTAGTGCCCCAGCCAGTTTCCATAGCGGCTTGGGCAATTGCCAATGAGGTTGGCACAATGTCAATTTTGTATAAAAGATGCGCAATATCTTTTGGTTGTGGCTCAGCAACTAATTTAATACGGTATTGTGATGCCGTTTTTTTCAGCCAATTTTTTTCAGCTTTCTTTAATGGTGTATTACCCTCTAATTTTTGCAGAATTGAGAGCAAGCGCCCCCGGTCTGCAATAATTAGTTCATTGGCCCTTAGAATGATGGGCAGCATGGAAGAGGTGAACAGGCGCTTCTTTTCTTTGGTATCTTGTAAGGACGGCAATACTTCAGGGAGCCGTGACAAATATACTCTGGGAACAGATTCCATCTGGTGTAAATCAACTTGCAATAAGCCGGCAAGCCGTTCTGAAAGCTCAGCCTTCCCGCGTGGAGGATACTGGTGTGCCAAATAATTGGGGCCGTCGGGTACATATGCAGCAGGCCTGGATGTGCTCAGCATATGCCGTGCAATGCCTATTGGTACCACAGCTACCAGCGCGGCTAATAATAGATACACAGTTAAAATTCGTAACTGATCACGCACGTTTGCGTTTCTCCCTTGTCGATCTTCAGATATATCTAACCTACAAGTTACGGTGAAAAAATGGATGCTGACTATATTTTGTGGTTGAAGATAGTATTTCAAACCTAATGTGTGGCATATAAGCCAAATAAGTTTTGTGTAAAGGGGGGCAGGCCCGTGCCGGATAGTGAAATAACAAACAATAGTGCAGGCCTTAAATGGCCTTACATGATTGTTCTTGGTAATGAAAAAGGTGGCTCAGGTAAGTCTACGACAGCGATGCACATTGTTGTGGCATTGCTTCGAGAGGGATGCCGGGTCGGCACTATTGATCTGGATGCTCGCCAAAAGAGCTTGACGAGATACATTGAGAACCGTCGTAGCTATGTATTGTCCAAAGGGCTTGATTTACCCATGCCAACCGAAAAGGTTGTGCCGCGATCAACACTGCGTACATCGGATGAAGCCGAAGCTGATGAAAAAGAGCGCTTTGAGGCAGCATATATGGAACTAGCCCCTCATGTAGATGTGGTGGTGGTTGATTGCCCGGGAAGTGATACATTCTTATCTCGATTAGCGCACACTGCAGCCGATACACTTGTTACGCCCGTGAACGACAGCTTTGTTGATTTAGATTTGCTGGCGCGCGTGAATCCTGAAACACATCAAGTGGATGGCCCCAGTTTGTATGCTGAGATGGTCTGGAAAGCTCGTCAGCGGCGATCAATGGCCGACGGAGGCAAGATAGATTGGGTGGTTCTACGGAACCGGCTAGGGTCTCTGCACGCTAAAAATAAAGAGCGTGTGGAAACCGTTTTAAATGAACTGACAAGTCGTATTGGCATACGGCATATCCCCGGATTGGGCGAACGGGTGGTTTACCGGGAACTCTTTTTGCGAGGTCTTACCTTGATGGACCTTAAAGAAGCAGGCGGTCTCGATGGTAAGGGGCTATCGATGTCACACGTGGCGGCCAGGCAGGAAGTGCGAAAACTTTTAGATGCACTTGCTTTGCCTTTCAGACAGCGTGAAACGGCATAAAATGATTGCATATCTATTCATTGGTATATTGCTAGCTGTTGGTTTGTTTGTACTATTGAACTGGTGGTCAAAAGCTGAGGTGCGCTCAGCTAAAAATGCGATTTTTTGGGCTATCATTGCGGTCTGTGCGGTACTGGGTTTGATTTTGTATTCTCGGGCAGGGTTCGTTGGTGCACTGCTACCTGGTGCCTTTGCTTTGTGGCGGATGGTTGGTTTTGTGCGATCAGCAGCGTCCATAGCAGGTAAAATGGGCGGCTCAGGCAATAGTACTCGAAAAAGCGGCCAGATGACTCAGGATGAAGCACTTGAGGTTTTAGGCCTTGAAGTCAGTGCCACTGAGGCCGATATCAATAGCGCGTATAAGCGGTTGATGAGCCAGTGCCATCCGGACAAAGGCGGGAGTGACTGGATGGCCTCACAATTAAACGAAGCCAAGCGCGTACTGCTAAAAAAATAGGGCTGAGGCAGGCTATGCCTTTGTGTGGGCCTTATTATTTATAGTCATTGACCTTTTACTGTTGCGCTGACACTTTATCAAAAATTTATATTTCAGAGGCAATTATGACGGCACATTCCTTTCATCAAACCGTTCTTCGTGAATATGATATTCGTGGCATTGTGGGCGATACACTACATGCGACTGATGCCAAGGCCTTAGGTCGTGCATTTGGTACAACAGTAAGACGTGCAGGCGGTAAATCTGTTTGTATTGGCTATGATGGACGGCTTTCATCGCCTGACCTTTCAGGTGCTTTGATGGACGGGATCGCTAGTACGGGGATTGATGTTACTTGTGTTGGCCTCTGCGGTACGCCGATGCTCTATTATTCTGTCTTCGAACTGGATACCGATGGCGGTATCATGGTGACAGGCTCTCATAATCCGCCCGATTATAACGGTTTTAAAATGATGGTCGGTAAAAAGCCGTGCTTTGGTGAAGCAATTCAAGCGCTGGGCAAAATAGCCGCTGAAGGTGATTTTGAAACAGGAGAGGGAAAAATCACCGAAGTTGATGTGTTTGACCGTTATATTGACCGGTTACTCCGCGATGTTGATATGCAAGGCTTTAAGGTGGCGTGGGATCCTGCCAATGGTTCAGCAGGGCCTGCGATTGAGGCGCTTGTGAAGCGGTTGCCGGGTGAACATATTGTTATCAACGCTGAGGTTGATGGCACTTTCCCAAATCATCATGCTGACCCAACAGTTGAAGAAAACCTAGAGCAATTAAAACAAGTGATTGCAGCAGAAGGGTGTGATCTAGGCCTTTCGTTCGATGGGGACGGGGATCGCATCGGCGCAGTTGACAGCCAAGGACGGGTAGTTTGGGGAGACCAGATGCTGGCCATAATGAGTGGTGATTTATTGAAGGAACTCCCAGGAGCACCCATTATTGCTGATGTGAAAGCTAGTCAGGCTCTTTTTGACAGGGTTAAGGAATTAGGCGGCACGCCTGTGATGTGGAAAACAGGGCACTCGCTTATTAAAGCAAAGATGGTAGAGCTGGACGCCCCTCTAGCAGGGGAAATGTCAGGGCATATTTTCTACAAGCATAAATTTTACGGCCATGATGACGCTTTGTATGCAGGCATACGCTTTTTAAATGCTATCACAAGCCAGGGCGGTGATCTGGATGTACTGAAAGATGGACTTCCTTCTGCTATTAACACCCCTGAACTTCGTTTTGATTGCGACGACCTTCGTAAGTTTGAGGTGGTGCAGGAGGTTAAGGCTCGCTTAGAGGCAGCTGGTACAAATATGTCTACTGTTGACGGCGTGCGAGTACAAACAGAGGATGGTTGGTGGTTGCTTCGCGCATCAAACACTCAGGCAGTGTTGGTGGCGCGCTGTGAAGCATCAACTGAGGCGGGACTAGGGCGGCTAAAAATAGCCCTTGTGGACGCTTTGGCGCAGTCTGGAGTTAAGGCTCCTGACGATCTTTAAGATGCTATGAATGTGAATTATTATATTTTCACGGCATGTTTACCCTTTTAGTGGAAGCTATAAGCATTACATTAGAAGGACATGTTTCTCTGGAGGATAGATGTCTGACGACGATAAAAAGCACGGAGACGATGACAAGGGAACCGGCACAGGCCTGTTAACACGGCCCGAAGCCAAGACCAAAAAACCGTCTATGTATAAGGTTTTATTATTAAACGATGATTTTACGCCGATGGAATTTGTCGTGCATATTCTTCAGCGCTTTTTCCGCATGACTATGGAACAAGCGACTGAAGTGATGTTGCAAGTACATCAGCGCGGTGTTGGTGTTTGTGGGGTGTTTACATTTGAAGTAGCTGAAACAAAGGTTAATCAAGTGTTGTCTTTTGCAAAACAACATGAACACCCGCTTCAATGCACGCTGGAGAAAGAATGAGAGTCTAATAGCCTCTTATTGTGCGGACGATAGATCAGGATGAAGGAAAATATATAGTGCCAAGCTTTTCACCCCATCTAGAAGAAACCCTGCATAGGGCGTTAAAAGAAGCTAACGAAAGAAGCCATGAGTATGCGACTCTTGAGCATCTTTTATTGTCTTTGCTAGATGACCCCGAGGCGCTGGCTGTGTTACGCGCCTGCGATGTGGATATAGAGGTGCTACGAGGCCAAATTGTCGAGTATCTTGACGATGATATGGAAAACCTGAAAGTTGAAACAGCCGGACTGGAAGCAACACCGACGGCGGGTTTCCAGCGTGTTGTGCAGCGGGCGCTATTGCATGTTCAATCTTCTGGACGTGAGGAAATGACAGGGGCAAACCTTTTAGTCGCGCTGTTTTCTGAACGTGAAAGTCATGCCGTATATTTTCTTCAAAGTCAGGATATGACTAGGCTGGATGCTGTTAGTTATATCTCTCACGGTATTGCTAAAGTGCCTGATCGTAGTGAGAGCCGACCTGTGCGAGGCGCTGATGATGATGAAGAAGAAAGCGTTTCTGCAGAGCCCGGCAGTGAAGCCGGGCAAAAAGCCGATACGGCGCTTGATGCTTACTGTGTAAACCTCAATGAAAAAGCACAAGCAGGTAAGATTGACCCTTTGATTGGTAGGGCAAAGGAACTGGAGCGCGCTGTTCAAATTTTATGTAGGCGGGCTAAAAATAACCCATTGCTCGTTGGTGATCCGGGGGTTGGTAAAACAGCTATAGCCGAAGGTCTTGCCCGGCGTATTGTTGAGAAAGACGTACCGGAAGTTCTTTTAAATGCGACAATATTTGCACTGGATATGGGGGCTTTATTAGCAGGAACCCGCTATCGAGGTGACTTTGAAGAACGCTTAAAAGCAGTAGTTAAGGAGCTCGAAAGTACGGAAGGCTCCGTTCTGTTTATCGATGAAATTCATACTGTAATTGGCGCTGGTGCTACATCTGGCGGGGCGATGGATGCATCAAATCTGTTAAAGCCAGCGCTTGCTAGTGGCTCTATCCGCTGTATGGGGTCCACAACTTACAAAGAGTTCCGCAGTCACTTTGAAAAAGACCGTGCTTTGCTTCGGCGTTTCCAAAAAATTGATGTGAATGAGCCAACGGTTGGCGATACGATCAAAATTTTAAAGGGCTTGAAGCCTTACTATGAAGAACATCACGGCGTTCGATATACGGCTGAGGCAATTAAGACAGCTGTAGAGTTGTCTGACCGATACATTTCAGACCGGAAATTACCCGATAAGGCAATTGATGTGCTGGATGAAACAGGTGCGGCACAGATGCTTCTGCCTCCTTCCAAGCGCAAAAAGACTATCGGCGTAAAGGATGTGGAAAATGTAATTGCGACGATCGCACGTATTCCACCTAAATCAGTGACCAGAGATGAAAGCCGGGTGATGCAGACCTTGGAAGACGATTTAAAGCGTGTTGTCTTTGGTCAAAACCCTGCAATTGAGGCCTTGTCTGCTGCCATTAAACTGTCACGTGCTGGCTTGAGAGAACCAAATAAGCCGATTGGCTCTTATTTGTTTAGTGGGCCAACAGGTGTAGGTAAAACCGAAGTGGCACGTCAGCTTTCTCATTTATTGGGTGTGGAATTACATCGCTTCGATATGTCGGAATATATGGAACGTCACTCCATTTCCCGGCTTATTGGCGCCCCTCCAGGTTATGTTGGATTTGACCAGGGTGGTTTGTTGACGGATGCCGTCGATCAACACCCTCACTGTGTGCTGTTGTTGGATGAGATCGAGAAAGCGCATCCTGATCTGTTCAATGTGTTGCTACAGGTAATGGATAACGGAACACTGACCGACCATAACGGCAAGAAAATTGATTTCCGCAATGTGATTATCATTATGACAACCAACGCGGGCGCACGAGAGTTAAGCAAAACAGCTATTGGATTCGGTCGCGAAACAAATGATGGCGCGAGCGAAGAAGCCATCAAGGAAATGTTTAGTCCTGAGTTCAGAAACCGTTTGGATGCGGTGGTGGCCTTTGATTTCTTGCCGCCTTCTGTTGTTGAACGTGTTGTTGAGAAATTTATTTTGCAGCTAGAACTTCAGCTTGCTGATCGCGGTGTGGAAATTTCGCTTGATGATGCTGCCAAGCGCTGGCTCTCAGATCGTGGCTATGATCGCTTGTATGGTGCAAGGCCGCTTGCACGTGTTATTCAAGATAATATCAAGAAGCCTCTGGCTGATGAGCTATTGTTTGGCAAACTCGCTAAAGGTGGTGAAGTTGTTGTGAAAGTTAAGGATGATTCCTTAACCTTCGAGATTACGCCCCATGCGCCGATACCTGCCCAGAAAAACACTACTGGTCCGGCATCAAACAACAAACCTAAGAAACCAAAATCAGGAAAGCCAACAGAAAAAGTGAAGTAAGCTTTTTAAAGGTTTGATCAATCAAGTGAGAAAGCGCCAAAGTTTTAGGCGCTTTTTTATATCTGGATAAGTGTGCAAACTAATATAAAACCCATGCTTGATGGTAAGGAACCACTAGCCCTTTTTAAAAGGGGTTTTGGTAGTTAAATATTCAACTTCAGCATCAATGTCGTGGCGTTCTATCTTCAAGAAACGATCAACTGCCTCTTTGAAACCTTCGTTGGCTATCCAATGGGCGCTGTACGTTTTTATCGGCTCGTAACCACGTGCTAGCTTGTGTGGCCCCTGAGCGCCAGCCTCAACCCATCCGAGGCCATTATTGATGGCATATTCTATAGCCTGATAATAGCAAGTTTCGAAATGGAGGCAGGGGTGATCTTCTAGGCACCCCCAATAGCGGCCATAAAGAGTATTCGGGCCGAGGAAATTCAATGCTCCAGCAATATACTTGCCGTTGCGTTTACATAAAAAGAGCACAATGTTTTCAGGCATAGACTGTTGGAGGAGGGAAAAAAAGCACCTGTTAAGGTAGGGTGTTCCCCACTTTCGTGCGCCAGTATCCTGATAAAATGCAAAAAAGTGATCCCAATGCTCCTCTGATATTTCATTACCTCTCAAGTGTTCAATTGAAATGCCATTTTCCAGAGCTATGCGACGTTCTTTTTTTATTTGTTTGCGCTTTCTGGAGCTCAAGGCTTCCAGAAAGGCATCAAATGATGAGTATCCTTTATTCATCCAATGAAACTGTTGGTCTGTACGAACCAAAAAGCCTAATTCCGCTGCGAGCTGTGCTTCATTCTTTTCTAAAAACGTGAGATGCGCTGACGAAAGGCTTAATTGCTGTACTGCACCCGTTACACTATGTAGCAGGCTTTTTTTTATCTGAATGTCGGCTGGACCTGTTGTCAAAAGGCGAGGGGCTGTAACGGGGGTAAAGGGTACTGACGATTGAAGTTTAGGGTAATACTGGCCACCAGCTCGCTCAAGTGCATTTGCCCAAGCATGGTCGAATACATATTCACCGTATGAATGGGCTTTTAAGTAGCACGGTGAATAACCAACAGTCTGCCGGGATGTAATGTCGGATAGCTGAATATGATAGGGCTGCCAACCAGTTTCGCTTGTTGCAGAACCTGATTGCTCTAACGCAGACAAAAAAGCATGCTGAAGAAAGGGATTGCCTTGAGTAGCAGAATCCCAACTTTCAGCTTCAATGTCTGTGATAGAGCCAACTATTTCGGCTCTGAAACGTTGAGCATCTGACAAGGAGGCTTCCATTATGGTGTAGGAGAAGTAATGCCTGAGCCTTTTTCAAAGATCAGTGCATCGGCATGCTCTTGTCCGATTTTAGCCATGCTTTCATCTTTTATTGTCCAAGTAAGGAGAGGTTTTCCTTTGCGACGCCATCTTTCACAAAAGCTGTTGGGTAATAAATTAATGTCGCATGCGAGAAAATCAGGCTTAGTTTTTCGCAGCCAGTAAGGAATGACTAACCTGTTTTTCCAGTTTAAAAGGGCTTCCCGGCCCACGATCATGCCCCGTGCATATTTGGGCATGTAGCGGCGAAACCAGGCAACAATTCTAGGATCAAAGCTCATAATGGCAACAGGCCCACGGTACCCTTCAAAACAATGGCGCACGCCCGCACAAACCTTTTGAATGTCATCATGGTCTGGCGACTTTAACTCTATGAACAGGGGAACTTGGCCGGATACAATATCCATTACTTCTGGAAGAGACGGAACGCCCTTGCCGCTATTGCCAACCAGAGTATTTTGTAGTTGCTTAAAACCCCACTTGGCAACAAGGCCTTCTCCGTTGGTTAAGCGTTCTAAGGTATTGTCATGAAAAACTACGATAATATCATCGGCTGATGTTCTCACATCAATTTCAACCGCAAACCCAGCCTTGACAGCTCTCTCTACTGCTTCAAGGGTATTTTCCTCTGCCGAGGTCCCAGCTTCAAATAAACCACGGTGCGCTACATTGCGCCCGTTTAACCATGGGAAGTTTCTATCCTGTTTATTGGCCATGGAATTCTATTCAATCTCTACAAGGGCATCAATTTCAACAGGGACATTTAGAGGAAGACCATTCGTGCCTACGGCTGAACGGCTGTGACGTCCGGCATCCCCAAAAACTTCTACCATTAAATCACTCGCGGCATTAATTATTTGAGGCTGCCCGCCAAACCCATCAGTACAATTGACAAAACCGCCTAATTTCACGATGCGTTTAACACGGTTAAGGTCACCATCACATGCTGCTTTAAGTTGTGCAATGATGTTTAAGCCGCAAAGGCGTGCAGCAGCATGTGCATCTTCAAGGCTTACGCCGTCATTTACCTTGCCTTCAAATGCTACTTTTCCATCAAGTATTGGAATTTGGCCAGAAATGCTAACGAGATTGCCTGTTTGTACATAGGGAACATAGTTGGCGACAGGAGCAACCGGGGTTGGGATGTCAATACCTAGCTCTGCGAGTTTTTGGTCAACGCTCATCAAAATTTCCTCAACGACTGACATGTTACAATAGTATTTGATAAAAACTAAATTGAATAAGCTTTAATAGCAAATATGCAGGCCATAAAAAAGGGGCTCATTGAGCCCCTGTGTAAAGTATAATTTGAGTTTTAAGCGCAGCCTAAGTGATGGCCTTTACGAGTTTCTTTATCGTGGTACATGGCTTTATCTGCGTCCTCAATCAATGAGCTTGGGTCTGTCTTGCTGTCAAAATGCTGAATGCCGATAGAGCAGGCGATTTTGATACGATTTCCGCTAAATTGCACCACGCTGTTATTGATTTCCCGCTGAAGTGTCCGTAACCGAGCGCGACCTTGGCTTGCATTACACCGGGTGAGGATTAAGGCAAACTCATCACCTGCGATACGGGCTACTGTATCATCGGGGCGTACATGACTTTTAAGGCATTTGGCAACATGCCGTAGAACTGCGTCACCAGCCATATGGCCATAAACGTCGTTTACTTCCTTGAAATTATCCATATCAAGAAAACCCAATACACCAGATTCATGATGGCGAGCAGCCGATGCTAGTGTTTTACCAAGGGCATTGCGGAGGCCACGCCGGTTGGGGATGCCGGTTAGTTCATCCGTTACAGAAAGTTGCTCCAGAAAGGAAATTCGATCCTCCTGTTCACTCATTCGCTGTTCAGCCGCTGCAGCGTAGCTTAATACTTCCGTTATTAATTGCCAGCCATCGCTATCAAATTTCATTTCAGCGTTTGCGGCAGTTTTCATAAGCTTACTTGCCAAGTTGCTTACATAGGGATTGATTTCCGCCCGTTCTTTCAGTTTATCTGCGCGTTGTTCAATCATGCCAGTCTCCTACTAAAATCTACATGCTAATTAATAAGCAAGAGCTGTGCCATCGATGTTGTTTGCTAGTGTATTGAAAACAAAAGAGAAAATCAGTTATTGTTTTTTGTTGGGGGCAGTTTTTGCCGTTTTAAAACCACGGCCCTTACTTATTGCCGCCTTACCATATTTTCCTTTTAGGGCATCCATTGCTCGTTCGGCGTTTGCACGCTGTGTACGTGATGGTTCAATTAAATCAGGTTGGTCAGCTTCTGAGAGTGGCCTAAATCCACTAACACCAACACCTATGAGCCGGTAAGGTGTGCCATCAGTAAGAGGCTGTAAAAGATCGGAGCTTATCTCGAAAAGCGTTTCCGAGAGTTGTGTTGGTACCTCAAGTGTTCGTGACCGTGTGATAATGCGGTGCATGCTGGTTTTTAACTTAAGTGTAATGGTAGCCCCTGCTAGCTCTTTGCGCTTAAGATCCGTGGATACTGTTTCAGATAGGCCCCAAAGTTTATCTTGAAGTGCGTCAAAGTCAGCAAGGTCTTGGGCTAGAGTGCGTTCTGAGGAGACACTTTTAACGCCTGAATTTGGTTGTACTTTACGGTTATCAATACCTCTGGAAAGTTTGAAAAGCTTTTGTCCGGTTTCACCGTATCTGCGGATTAGGGATGTTTCATCCATTTCTTGCAATTGACTGATTTGACTCAGTCCATCTTTTGCCAAGGATTTGGCAGACTTTGCCCCAATGCCATAAATTCGGGTAATTGGTAGCGAGGCTAAAATGGTATGTGCATCGCTCTTGCCTATCACGGTGAAGCCGCGGGGTTTATTCATATCTGAACTGAGTTTTGCTAAAAACTTGTTGGGCGCAAGTCCTATGGAAATAGTGATACCTAGATCAGCCTCTATTTCAGCCGCTAATTTTGCAAGCTGCGCTGCAGGAGGAGCTTGATGTAATGCCTCGGTCCCTGATAAGTCTAAAAATGCCTCATCTATAGAGAGGGGTTCTACGAGAGGCGTGAGGGCACGCATCTTATTGTGAATAGCTAGGCCAACTTCTTGGTACCGTTTCATGTTGGGACGGACAATGACAGCATCGGGGCATAGCTTTTTAGCTTTGTACATGGGCATGGCAGAGCGCACCCCAGACATACGCGCAATGTAGCACGCAGTGGATACAACGCCTCTCTTTTCACCGCCTATGATTACTGGCCGTGAAGCATATTCAGGATTATCTCGTTTTTCTACTGCGGCATAGAATGCATCACAGTCCATATGAGCAATGGAAAGGTTCAGCAGCTCAGGATGACTAATGATTCTTGGGCGATTACATTGAGGGCAGAATTTTCCAGTATTAAAAATATGGAAACAGGTTCGACAAAGTGAGGTAAGGGGGTGCTGTGCACTGGTGGCTGTCATTGATATGTCTTTGTTTCAAACGTTTGGCCCATATTATCACAACATGTCTTGTAAGTGAGAGGTTAACTTGCGCCAGCAATCAATTCGCACATCAGCGTGCGGTGCTTTGCCAATCATAGCTGCCAAACGTTTGTCAGCAACAAAATGAACTTTGTGACTATTGGGACAATGCTCAGCTACAGAGCTATGTTGTGGCGGTAAGTCATCGACAAAAACAGTATGTTTGTTTGTTACTTCATTAAATAGTTTTACGATTGGGCCTTTATCACCTTTGTTTGCAATGACTGGATAATCTATTCCGTGTGCAGCAAGGTTTGTTGCTCGGCGCTCTCTGTGTTTTTTAGGTACATTGGAAAGTACAGTGATTTGATAATATTCGGAAAGCTTGATTAACCCCTCCGCTGCATCAGGAACAGGGGCAACGTCATCAACACATTCCTCAAAAAAGCTGGAGATAAGAGATTTTACCTGCTCTGGACTGGCCACAGTGTTCGAATCATGATGATAAATATTTCCCGCCAATCTGAAACTAGTAAGCCGTAATTCGAAGCCTTGGTTGAGTATATGTTTCTCCAGACGTTCAACAAAGCGCAGTAATACCTCATCAGCATCTACAAGAAGTACTGGCTTAGAGGGATCAATAGCTGCCAGAATATTTTCGACTGTGTCCATCTTACCATTCCTGTCCAACGCCGCCACCTAACGTGCGCCATGCTTTCACAATTTGTTCTGGCGTTTCATTGATGTCTTTCGCAAATGCAATGAGATCAGGTTCGTGACTAACAAGAAACTCCAAAATACTCGCCTGAAAGGTAGTTTCAGGGAGGTTTGCGCGTATTTCATCAGGAGATAGGCCTGATAAGGCTAAAAATCTATCACGAAGTGTATCGTCTGCCACAATGAAAGTAATAGCTTTAAAGGCAAGTGATATTGCTGATTCTTGGTGCAACACAGCGGTACTTCTCTAATCAAATTATGGGTTTGTTTTAAAATATTAATAAGTCGTTAAACTAGTCATTGGTATCACTAAGAGAGAGATTCACAAAAAATGTGAATTAACCACCTTGTCGGGCTTGTGTTTTCTTTGAAAGCACGCCTATTATTTAGGCAAGGAAATTAGTTGAATAAGTCCATAAAGGGGCAGCAATCACATGGGTAAAAAAATCCTGATTGTCGAAGACAACGAGCTGAATATGAAGTTGTTTTGTGACCTTCTTGAAGCTCACGAATATGAGACAATCCAGACCAGAGATGGTATGGCCGCGCTCGACTTGGCACGAGAACATGCTCCTGACCTAATTTTGATGGATATTCAGTTACCTGAAGTTTCTGGCCTTGAGGTTACGAAGTGGCTGAAAGAGGACGAAGACCTTAGGAAGATTCCAGTAGTAGCGGTTACAGCTTTTGCGATGAAAGGTGACGAAGAGAAGATTCGTGAAGGTGGGTGTGAGGCTTATATTGCGAAACCGATTTCGGTCGGGCATTTCCTTGAAACAGTGAAACAGTTTGCAGGGTAAAAACCAATGACAGCTCGGGTGCTGGTGGTTGATGATGTACCACCAAACGTCAAGCTTCTGGAAGCGAAGCTGACGAGCGAGTATTTTGATGTCTTGACCGCGTTTAGCGGGCCTGAAGCGCTGGATGTTATAAGCCGCGAACATCCTGATATTATTTTGTTAGACGTGATGATGCCGGGTATGGATGGCTTTGAGGTTTGTCGCCGGATAAAGGGCGATCCAAGCACGGCACATATCCCTGTTGTTATGGTAACAGCGCTTGATCAGCCGTCAGACCGTGTGGCCGGGCTCGAAGCTGGTGCTGATGATTTCCTCACTAAGCCTGTACAGGATTTAGCGCTTTTTGCGCGTGTGCGTTCGCTTGTGCGCTTGAAGGTTATGATGGATGAACTTCGTAACCGTGAGGCGACTGGGGCCAATTTGGGCTGGGATAGCGAAGACGACGCAATCGTGGAGGTGGATATCCCATCAGATGGGGCCATCTTGATTGTGGATGAGCAAGAGCGTGTAATGGAACGCATTGCTCGTGCATTGGATGATGTGGGTGATTTAACTTTCATTGCTGGCGGCGACGATGCGGCTGAACGCGCGCGGGAAAAAAACTTTGATCTCATCATTGTGTCGCTAACCATGCGCAATACAGATGGGCTGCGCGTGTGCTCCAAGTTACGGTCTTTTGAAGAAACCCGCCATGTACCAATTTTGGTGATGGTTGATGATGGCAACACAAAGCTGTTGGTGCGGGCACTGGAAATGGGCGTGAACGATTATGTGGTACGCCCTGTGGACCGCATGGAGTTTTTAGCTCGTGTGAAAACCCAGCTTAAGCGGAAGCGTTATGCTGACAAGCTTTGGGAAAACTTTCACCTATCCATGCAGTTGGCAACAACGGATGCTGTAACGGGGCTTTATAATCGCCATTATCTGACTAGCCATATGGATACTCGGTTACAGGCGGCTCAAAGCAGCGGTAAACCGTTATCTGTATTAATGATGGATATCGACCACTTTAAAGCGGTGAATGATACATACGGCCATGCTGTGGGCGACATCGTTTTGAAAGAGTTTGCGAATCGAGTTGCCAAAAATATCCGAGGTGTTGACCTTGCGGCACGCTACGGCGGTGAAGAGTTTGTGGTTATGATGCCGGAAACACCTACCGACTGGGCTTATATGATTGGGGATCGTCTTCGTCAGGAAGTGTGTGAGAATAAGTTTGAAGTAGGTTTGGCGACAGGCCCAATTGATATCAGCGTGTCAATTGGCGTTGCAACAAGCGATGATCATCAATCGCCAGCACAGTTACTAGAGGAAGCAGATAAGGCACTTTATTCTGCAAAGTCTGGCGGGCGCAATAAGGTTGTCATAGCGGGGAACGGTACTAGCTAAATAAGCTTAGAAGTGTTGCTGGAGCACCATTCGCAATAGAAAGAGCCTCTAGACCTAGTTGTTGCTTAACTTGTTGAGCTTGTAAATTTGCCGATTCTTTTGCTAAGTCGGCATCCACAAGATTACCAATCCCAATTTCAATTGTATCTGACAGTGTTGAAATGAAGTCTTTCAGGATTTCCAGTCGTTTAGCGCCTGAGCCTAATGAAGACAGAGCCGTAGATATGCCTGAAGCTGAGGCTGATATGGTGGTGACGGCAGAAGAAGCATCAGCGGAAGTGCTGATGGTTTGAGCTGCTGTAAGTGATATGATGCTGCCCCCTAAGGATAAATCTTGAGCCCCAATGGTAATTGTTTTTGAGCCAGTAGGGTTCGTGATAGCGGTGAGGGCTGTTGATGTAGCACTGATGAGGTTTTTGCCATTAAATTCAGCACTCTCAACAATTGATGAGATTTGGTCTCTAAGTTGAGTGAAGTCGCTATTAATGGCGTTCCGGCTGGCAGTATCCAGGCCGGTGTCTTTTGCTGATACAGCCTTTTCTTTCAATTCGGTAAGGAGATCAGATATTGCCTCACCTGCGGCCAGAGCAACGTCAATCGTTGAGACTGCACGATCTAGGGAGCTTTTCACCGCATTAAGGCCACCAATGTCTGAACGAAGGCTTTGTGAGATGGCAAATATTGCGCCATTATCTTTTGCAGAGGCAACTTTCAGTCCGGTATTGATCCGAGACTGAGTAATGTTTAGGTCACGGTTTGTCTGGTTTAAATTTTGGAGCGCAATAAAGGCACTTGCACTCGTATTAACGGAAAAAGCCATTGCTTTTCCCTTCCGGCATGCAGTTCTTTAATTTCCCCGTTTATGGGGACTCTCAGCAGAAACAGTATGCCTTAAATGCCATTATTCCTCAAGCAGGGGCGAGTAAGGGAGGGTAAATACAAGAAAAACGCCGCAACCAGAAAGGCGCAGCGTTTTTTTATTCTGATAGATAATCTAAGATTATTTAATCTTAGATTCCTTGAAATCTACGTGCTTACGTACGACCGGGTCATACTTACGCTTGACCATTTTCTCAGTCATTGTACGCGGGTTCTTCTTGGTTACATAATAGTAACCAGTGTCCGCGGTGCTAACGAGCTTGATCTTGATGCTTGACGGCTTTGCCATCTTGTTAACTCCGACATAAATTATTTTATGGCCGCACACTGCGACCTTTGTGAGCGCGCAAAATACCCTCAGGCGACCATAAGTCAAGGACTGATTAGTACAATTTATATTTTTTTGCAAAATTCCTAAAACAATTTCAAAAAGCTAACACACAAGTAACCTTTTTTGTGTCAAAAGAGGGGAGTGTTAGTGCTGAGGATAAATTATGGGCATGATGGATAATGATCTCGTTGCGGAACTGCGTACCGAGGCAATTGATACAGTAGAAGATAGACTGCATAATTTGCAGGAGTCGATTCGCGATTTTCAAGATGGCGTTATTGAAGGTAAACACGCGCTGGCGTCAGTTCGCCTTGAGGCGCACTCATTGAAGTCGGTAGCGGCCAGCTTCGAAATGAAGGCACTGAAAGTAATTTGTCACCGGTTTGAGGATTACTTCTTCAACGTTAGCGAACTTAAGCAGGAAAACTGCAAAGATATTTTGTTCTTTGCAGACCGGATGGCTGAGTGCTTGGAGGCTTTCGTTCAAGACCGCGAATTTGATGTTTCTTCTATGATGCGGAAGCTGCCTAATAAAGGCGGCTTTGAAGTTGGCGATATCATGGTATCTGAAATAGAAGTGATGCTGGTGATGGAACCGGGTACCGCCACAAAAATCGTAACGCGGGAACTCTTGGAATGTGGATACCGAATGATTAATGTGGCTTCGACGATGGACGCAATACAGCTGATTCCTTCAATGAAGCCAGATGCGGTGATTGTTTCTCGTATCATGCCGGAGTTGTCTGGTGTTGATCTGGCGTGTGCATTAAAGGCTATGCCTACAACGCGTGACATTCCTGTTGCGTTGATAGCTACGTCAGAGAAAGAGAAGTTTAAGGACTTGCCCGATAATGTTCCCGTGCTTAGGAAGGGCTCAAACTTCGCTGATGATGTGGCGGAGGTTTTTGTTCAACTAGGTATTCTTTAGTAATATCGTTTTTCTGTTTCTTTGTTAAAATGAATTCAATGGCACCGTGGAAACGGTGCCATTTTTATTTTGGCATCAGGTGCTTTAATTTCAGGCTTAGGATTTCTTGCGCCCACCACCGCTGCGGCTATGGCGGCGTCTTTTTTGCTTTATCCGCTCAGTTCTGCCGTGCTTAACGGTCTTTTTAACACCCGCATATTCACTATCATTCACAAGTTCTAGTTTCAGGCCTCCAGTAAAGCGGTTAGCCTCGGTTAGCCGCACATCAACCTTGTCGCCTAGTTTAAATTCCTGGCCGGATCGCTCACCAACCAACCTGTGTTGATCTTGATCCAACTCATAATAGTCAGCGCCTATTTCAGATATAGGTATCAAGCCATCACCACCAGAAGGTTCAAGTGAAACAAAAAGCCCAAAGCGTGTGACGCCTGAAATGCGACCAATGAACTCGTCGCCGATATGATCAGCGAGATAAGATGCCATATAGCGATCAGTCGAATCGCGTTCGGCGGCCATCGCACGGCGTTCAGTGTTTGAGATTTGTTCTCCGATATTCGCAAAATCCAAAACTTCACGGTCTGTGAGGCCGTCTTCACCTAGATTAAGGGCTCGAATCAAACCACGGTGGACGAGAAGATCAGCATAACGTCTTATCGGTGATGTGAAGTGTGCATAGCGGGGTAGGGCCAAACCAAAATGACCTTCATTTTCAGGGGCATAATAAGCTTGAGTCTGGCTTCGCAGAACTACTTCATTGACCATATGCTCATGAGGTGTGTCTTTAACTCGGCTCAAAATACCGTTGAAAAGGCGAGGGCGCATCACATTGCCTTTGGCCAAATTCAATTCAAGGGTTAGCAGAAACTCACGCAGGCTTTCTAATTTATCTTGCGGAGGGGTTTCATGAACACGGTACATCGCAGGTGTTCGGTGCTTCTCCAACTCTTCAGCGGCACATACATTGGCAGATATCATAAACTCTTCAACAAGCTTATGCGTATCTAGCCGTTCTCTAAGCGCAATGCCTTTGACATAACCGCTATCATCTAATTCTATTTTTCGCTCAGGGAGGTCGAGATCTAGCGGTTCTCGTTTGCTTCGTGCAACTGTGAGGGCCTTGTAAGCACCATGTAGGGGCAGTAACACTTTATCTCGAAGCGGCGCAGTGGCTTCGTCTGTATTGCCTTCAATAGCGCGCTGTGCCTGCTGGTAGTTAATGTTGGCATGGCTGTTCATGAGGCCGCGGATAAATTGATGCCGTAGTTTTTGGCCATTTTTGTCAAGCCATATACGAACAGCAAGACAGGCACGGTCCTCCCCAGGCTGAAGGCTGCATAAGCCTGCCGAGAGGGTTTCTGGTAGCATTGGCACTACACGGTCAGGGAAATAACAACTGTTTCCACGTTTGAGGGCTTCTTTGTCGAGTGTGCTGCCTGATGGCACATAATGGGCCACATCAGCAATGGCGATGATAATTTGCCAGCCGTCTATGTTGTTTGGGTCATCGTCTGGTGCTGCCCAAATCGCATCATCATGGTCGCGGGCATCTACAGGGTCGATGGTAATAAGAGGGATATTTCGTAAGTCGGTCCGGTTCCCCAATGATACAGGCTCAGCATTATCAGCAGCCCGTAAAACAAATTCAGGGAACTGGTAGGGAATATCGTGTGTATGGATGGCGATCATACTAATAGATTTAGCGGAGGCTACATCACCTAAGCGTTCTGTTATTCTAGCGCGCTTTGGGCCACCGCGGCGTTTGCTCCGCACTGGCTCCGCTGTAACCAATTCACCTTGTAAAGCCCCGCCAATATCTTCTCTGTCTACCCAATATTCATCGCGGTTCTTTTTGTCAGTGGGTAGAATACGGCCACCCTCATTGGTGCCCTGAAAAACGCCAAGAATTGCATTTGGGGCAGCTCTCAACATTTTTATTATTTCGGCGCGGTAAAGCGGTGGGTCGTCTTTAATAGGAATTAGACGTGCCAGAGCACGGTCCCCTGTCCCCATAGGTGGGCCACGACGCTGCTTTTTCTCCGAAATATAAATTGTTGGCGGTGTGCCTTCGCCATTCCAATTTACTGGTCGCGCGATTGGGTCGCCATCTTTATCAGTGCCAGCAAATTCAATAACCTGAACGTTTGGAAGCCTATCAGCAGGACGCAGTGCCCGTGATTGATCTTTGGCTAACAAACCATCTTCCGTAAGTTCGCGTAGCATTTTTTTTAACTGGACTTTTTCCTGCCCTTTAATGCCAAAAGCGCGAGCAATTTCGCGCTTTGTCACTTTGCCTTCATAGTCTTTTATGAAGGTAAGGATATCGTCTTTGGTTGGGAAATGCCCAAAACGTTCTTTAGCTGCCAATGGAGTACCTTTATGAGGCGTCCCTTAAGACGCCTTTTTTTTCGCTGTTGTTTTCTTGGCGGTTTTTTTCTTGGCCGCCGTCTTACGTGCAGGTTTCTTTTTAGATGCTTTTGCAGCAATCCATTCCAGTGCCTGTTCAAGAGTTACATCTTCAGGCTCTGTACCTTTAGGCAATGTAGCGTTGGTTCTCTTATGATTAACATAAGGGCCATACCTGCCATCCAGAACCCGAACAGCCTCACCGTCATCAGGATGCTCGCCTAATTCTTTCAATACTGTTTTACTACCGCCTTTTTTGGCAGCTTGATCTGCTATCAATGAAACAGCGCGGTTAAGGCCAACAGTGAAGACTTCTTCACTTGACCCCAGCTTGGCATAGGTACCATCGTGGGCAACATAAGGGCCATAACGACCAATAGCGCTTGTGATTGATTTACTTGTCTCCGGGTGTGTACCTACTTCGCGTGGAAGTGAGAGCAACTGAAGCGCTTTGGCAAGATCAATAAGGCCCGCATCCATATCTTTTGGGATGCTAGCTCGTTTTGGTTTTTCGCCTTTTTGGGCTTCACCTACCTGAATGTACGGTCCGAAGCGACCCGTTTTGATATTGATCTCTTCTCCGGTTTCAGGGTCTGTTCCTAGAGGACCAGCATCTTCGCCGTTCCCTTCGCCGTCACCAGCATCTTTTGTTCCAAATTGGCGGGTGTAAGCACACTCTGGATAGTTTGAACATCCAACAAAGGCACCATAACGACTGGTTTTTAGACCAAGCCTACCGTCCTCACATGATGGGCACTTGCGTGCTTCATCGTTGTTTTCAAACAGCATTGGCCCAAGATATTCATCTAGGGCATCAATAACTTCAGCATTACGAACACCCAAAATTTCTTCGGTTTTAGGTTTGAAAGATGACCAGAAAGCATCAAGAACCTTCTTCCAGTCCTCTTTACCTGCTGAAACATTATCGAGTTGTTCTTCTAGGTTCGCTGTAAAGTCATACTCGACATAGCGTGCGAAGAAACTTTCAAGGAAAGCGGTAACAAGGCGGCCCTTATCCTCTGGTACAAACCGGTTGCGGTCCATATGAACATAACTGCGGTCGCGCAGAACGGTTAGTACCGATGCATATGTTGATGGGCGACCAATACCCAGTTCTTCCATCCGTTTCACGAGGCTCGCCTCAGTGAAGCGTGGAGGTGGATCAGTGAAATGTTGGCGCGGGGTTACTGTCTCAACAGAAACCAGTTCACCTTCTTTCATAGCTGGTAATAGGGCTTCTTTTTCGTCTTTCTCATCATCTTTACCTTCTTGGTAAACTGACAAGAAACCGTCAAACAAAACAACAGTACCTGTTGCTCGCAGCTCTGCAGATTTGTCTGCGTTATGAATGGTAACGGTGGTGCGCTCCATTCGGGCACTTTCCATCTGGCTGGCAATTGTACGTCGCCAAATCAATTCATAAAGTTTCTTTTCGTCAACATCCAGTACGCCAGCTACATCAGCAGGGCGGCGCATCGGGTCTGTTGGGCGCACGGCTTCGTGTGCTTCCTGAGCGTTTTTGGCTTTGGTCTTATAAACCCGGGGTGATTCAGGCAGATATTTCTCACCGTAGCGACTCTCAACCATGCCGCGGGTTGCGTTCAACGCTTCTTGAGCGATGCCCACACCGTCGGTACGCATATAGGTGATTAAGCCGGTTACTTCGCCGTTAATTGGCTTACCTTCATAGAGTGATTGCGCAACCCTCATGGTTTTATTAGCAGCAAAACCAAGCTTTCGAGCAGCCTCCTGCTGAAGGGTGGAAGTTGTAAATGGTGGTTGTGGGTGTCGACGCGCTGGCTTGCGTTCAACAGATTGAACTGTGTGCGGTCCTTGTTCCGTAAGGCTAGCAGCTTCTTTTGCTGCGGCTTCGTCTGCAAGGCCGTATTTTGTGAGCTTTTCGCCTTTAAGAGCAAAGAGGCGCGCATTGAAAGCTTGACCACTTGTGCTGTTCAGCGCGGATTCTACGGTCCAATATTCACGAGCCGTAAATTCTTCTATTTCACTCTCACGCTGACAGACCAAACGTAAAGCAACAGATTGCACACGCCCTGCTGATCGAGCGCCGGGTAATTTACGCCACAATACTGGGGAAAGGGTAAACCCAACCAAATAATCAAGAGCACGGCGAGCCAAATATGCATTAACCAGTTCTTGGTCAAGATCACGCGGTTCTGCAATAGCCTTTAAAATAGCTGATTTGGTGATTTCGTTGAAAACAACCCGCTTAACATCAACGCTTTTTAAGACTTTCTTTTTTGCGAGTACTTCCAGTACATGCCAACTAATAGCTTCTCCTTCGCGGTCGGGGTCAGTCGCGAGATACAGTTTGTCAGCACCTTTAACAGCATTGGCTATTTCAGTGAGTCGTTTGGCAGAATCGCGGTCAACAACCCAATCCATAGAAAAATCTTCGTCGGGTTTTACTGAGCCATCTTTCGCGGGCAAGTCCCGAACGTGGCCAAAACTGGCTAAGACTATATAGTCTTTTCCAAGATATTTGTTGATTGTCTTTGCCTTCGCGGGCGATTCCACAATAACAACATTCATATGTTTGGTCGTCCTTATTTAATGCTTCAACACGCACAAAATGCGCTCAAACCTTGCCCTCACCTAGTTCGTAGAAACGCTGAATGCAACGAGATTATTCATTTTTCGTCGTAAAACTGCTGTATTTTCCACCGGGATGGCGCGTAATTTCCCCTAAAACTTCCAGCTGAGTGAAGGTAGTTAGAAGTGTTTCAACAGGTATGCCAGCCCTTCGAACTAATTCATCGATGTGAATTGGTGTGGGGCTAAGAAGAGTTAATATGTCAGAGGCAGTCACTGATTGTTGGGGACTGGTACGCATAGCAGATTTTGTAATCGTTTCCTTGTCTGTTGCTGCGACAGGAGGAACAGAAGCAATAACTTCAGTTTTTTGAGGTGCCCGCAATAAAGGCATTGTCTCATATTCATCAATAATATCTTGGGCACTTTGAACTAAAACAGCGCCATCACGAATAAGCTGGTTACTTCCTTGTGCTCTGGGGTCAAGCGGAGAGCCAGGTACAACAAACACGTCGCGGTTTTGATTGGCTGCGTATCGTGCGGTAATTAATGAGCCGGATTTTTGTGCCGCTTCTATAACGATAATGCCGATAGATAGCCCTGAGATGATGCGGTTTCTGCGTGGGAAATGCCGTGCTTGTGGTTGAGTGCCGGGCGGCATCTCACTGATTATTAGGCCCATGTTTTGAATTTGCTCATATAGGGCGGCGTTTTCGTGTGGATAAATATTATCAATACCGCCGGCGAGGCAAGCTATGGTGCCTTGGGTTTTGGAAGCATGGTGCGCTGCCGTATCTATACCTCTGGCCATACCAGATACAATTGAGAAGCCATGATCTGCTAATTGGCGGCAAATTTTTTCGGTAATTTTTGCACCGCCCGCGCTGCAGTTTCTTGCCCCGACAATAGCAATCATAGTTTTAGTAAGGCTGTTTAGGTTTCCGCGAGCCATTAAAATTGGCGGTGCATCGTTCAACTCAGCTAACTGCGTTGGATATCCGTCATGTTCATGGAATAAATATGTTGCGCCAAGAGCATGTGCTTTTTCTAATTCTGCGGAAACTTCGTCTATTGGTATGAGTGAAGTTTTTGCTGTCCCTTTTTTTGCCGCGGCTTCTAGCATGGAAACAACATTTGCTGCGGAGCCATGTTTGTTAATCAGTCTAAAGAAAGAAACAGGGCCGATCCCTTCAGAGCGAATTAGGCGCAGCGACGCCATAAGCTCAGGTGATGTCGCAATTTGATCTGGAGAGAAACTCATGCATTCACCGAAAATTTGAGGGGGTGCGAGGGCCTAGCTATTATTTTTTCCTAATTTTGGTTCTTCGCCTTTAAGAATACGACGAATATTATCTTTGTGACGGATAAAAATAACGACTGTCATAAAAGCTGCGGGAGGCCAACTGTCAGGGCCGAGGACAAAGTAACTTATTACTGGTGCGCACGCAGCAGCAATAAGCGCGGAAAGAGATGAAATACGGGACAATAGCGCCGAGAGGAGCCATACACCGCCAGTCGCAAGCCCTAAGGTGAGATTAACAGCAAAAACGGTTCCTAAAAAAGTTGCAACGCCTTTACCGCCCTTAAACCGTAAATAAATGGGGAAACAATGGCCGATGAAGGCGGCTGTCCCTGCCAAGGCTGCTAATTCAGGATTAACTAGGTAGCGGGTCATCAAAACTGCAATAGCTCCTTTGCCTGCATCTAGTAGCAGTGTTGCTATCGCCAAGTCTTTGCGACCTGTTCGTAATACATTGGTCGCACCGATATTGCCTGAACCAATATCGCGTACATCACCAAGGCCGGCCATTTTCGTGAAAACTAAACCAAAAGGAACAGAGCCCAGCAAATAGCTAAGCCCTATTACCAACAGGAGATCTGTTGAAATCACTTATGAGTTCCCTTCAAACAATGTTTCCCCGTTTACAATTGTGCGCCAAACTTGGCCTTGAACAGGCAGGGTGTCAAATGGTGTATTTTTAGCGCTGGAATGAAGGGCTTCCACATCAATGCGCCAAGGCTTATCGGGGTCAAAAATTACTAAATCAGCAGGTGCACCAGCTTCGAGTGTACCGGAATTCAAGCCCAAGAGGGTGGCGGGTGTAGATGTTAGGGTGCGGAGCAGGGCCATGAGGGTTACTTTGCCTGCATGCACTGGTGCGAGGGCTATAGGCAATAACGTTTCAAAACCAACTATGCCGTGGGCAGCCTGTGCAAAAGGCAGGCGCTTTACATCGGCGCTTTTGGGATCATGGTCGCTTACTATAGTGTCGATCGTGCCGTCAGCAATAGCTTCAATAAGAGCCAGCCTATCACTTTCTTCTCGTAGTGGAGGCAATACCTTTGCAAAGGTACGGTATCCTTCAAGCGCATTGTCGTTCAATACGAGGTAATGAGGAGCTGTTGAGCAAGTAACTTTGACGCCGCGTTTTTTTGCTGCTCGTACAACGGCAACACCTTCTTGTGATGAAATCATAGAAAAATGGATGCGACTGTCTGTCATTTCTGCCAGCCGTGTGTCGCGTTCAATTTGTATAGCTTCGGCTGCTGAAGGGATGCCAGCCAAGCCAAGGCGTGTGGCAGTTTCACCTTCATGAGCAACGCCGTTAGCTGCCAAATTGGCTTCCTCTGGGTACTGAACGATAAGGGCACCGAAATATCCTGCATATTCAAGTAGCCGCCGCATAACTTGTGCGTTTGAAACAGCTTTTCTGCAATCAGTGAAACCAACTGCACCAGATTGTTGCATTTGGCCGATTTCGGCGATTTGCTCACCATTCATCCGCTGTGTGGCCGCCCCCATAGGGTATACTCTGCTTGAACCACCATCTATCGATCTGCGTCGGATACGCTCAACCACTGCATCGTTTTCGATCATGGTATTTTGATCAGGCTGTAATATGACAGTGGTGATGCCGCCTGCGGGTGCGGCCACAGGGTCCACCGCATGTGCGCGCATGTCAATAAAGCCAGGGCATAGTACTCTGCCATCACAATCGATGATGGTTGCACCTTTGGGTGCATCAATCGTTTCACCGTATCCAACAATTTTGCTGCCGTTTGATAGTAAGGCACCTTTTTTGTCATAGCCTGTCGCCGGATCAATAATACGGGCATTTTTGTATAGAGTGTTCATGACAATGCCTCCCCGCGGAGTGACCGCGTTAAGACATCCAGACAAGCCATTCTAACCGCAACACCCATTTCAACCTGTTCTTCAATAGCTGACATGTCGATGTCATCAGCTACATCCGATGCAATTTCAACGCCGCGGTTCATGGGGCCGGGGTGCATAACCAGAACGTCGTTCTTGGCGGCCGCTAGTTTCCTGCGTGTTAATCCCCAAAATTGATAGTATTCCCTTAAGGACGGCAAGAAGGCCCCCTTCATGCGTTCTTGTTGTAAGCGTAACATCATCACAACGTCTGCGTCTTTAAGGCCTTCATCCATGCGGTGGAAAACCTCCACTCCCAAGCGATCAACATCTTTTGGAAGAAGGGTGGGGGGTGCAACCAAGCGAACTCGTGCCCCCATGGCGTTCAGTAAGTATATGTTGGAGCGTGCTACCCGGCTATGGGCAATGTCGCCAGAGATAACAATCGTTTGGCCGTGTATCTGGCCTTTGCGTCGCCGGATAGTGAGAGCATCCAAAAGCGCTTGTGTGGGGTGTTCAGATCGGCCATCACCAGCGTTTATTACCGCACAGTCCATTTTTTCAGCTAGCAGCTTAACTGCGCCGCTATCTGCGTGTCGCATCACCAATACATCTGGGTGCATGGCATTAAGTGTTGCTGCAGTATCCAGAAGGGTTTCGCCTTTTTTGATTGAAGAACTGCCCGTCGACATTGAAATGGTGTCCATCCCCAAGCGTTTGCCTGCTATTTCAAAGCTCATCAATGTACGGGTGGAGTTTTCAAAGAATAAATTGATTTGAGTAAGGCCTGCACATGTAGGTGTGGTTTTTTTTGCTTGCCGGTTCTGGCCAACATATTTTTCTGCTGTATCTAAGAGGAATTTGATCGCGGTAGGATCTAAATTCCAGATGCCAAGCAAATGTTTATGCGGAAAAAGCGAGCCCGAAGGCGGATCAACGTCCGCGCGCGGGTAGGAAACCGGACTGGTCGAATGCGTGCTCATTAAAGTGGCCTTATAGGGACTAATTATCTATCTAGCAAGATAGATAACGTATATTCTAAAGTGAATTTAGTGGCTATCTAAGGCATGTAAAGCACCTTGTAAAATGTAAGCGGCAGCCATTTTATCGATAACTTCTTTACGGCGATTTCGACTGCTATCGGCTTCAATAAGCGTGCGCTCAACCGCAGACGTAGACAGACGCTCATCCCACAGAACCTGTGGTAGATCAAATATTTCAGCCAGATTGTTGGAAAAGGCGCGTGTCGATTGGCAACGAGGGCCTTCACTGCCATCCATATTAATAGGCCAACCAATTATAAAGCCGCCGATATTTTCTTTTTCAACAATCTCTTTGATGCGCGCAGCATCTTTTTTAAATTTGGTGCGCCGAATAATTTCCAGCGGCGTTGCGATTGTGTGGGTCAGGTCTGAAAGAGCAAGGCCAATGGTTTTTGTTCCTGGGTCCATACCAAGTAAGCGCTGACGGGGCCCAAGCTTTTGTTTCAGGGCGGAAATGTTGATGATAGCACTCACTATTTTAGCCCTTCGGGGGTTGCTCGCTGGACATTGCCTTTAAGCCATGCTTGTGCGCGCTCTGCGGCATTCTCGCGGATATTCATATAGAACATATGATAGTCATATACATGATAGTTTTCGCCGTGCATTTTAAGCTCTTGCCATGCTTCCCCTGGCAAATCTGTTAGATAGAGGATCCCGTCAGTTCCGCACTGTGTGCCGGTAAAGTTTTTGATGGGTTTACCTAGCGGTGCCGCATTATCTGTAGGTAATTGAAGGGCACCACTATGGGCAGAGCGCGTTTCATTGCTGCCGATTAACCAATCTTGAGGGTTAGTGCATAGCATCTGAGTGCCTTTGCGTGGCTTGCCGCCCAAGCCCATTGTTGTATCCATATAAGTTTGAATGCCAGAGGGGTCACCCCCAAGGCCAAATGTTTGGAAGGAAACAACGCACCCTGTGTCATTCCTGCTTTCGCAGGCATTGATATCGGGCATTGCACTTAAATCTGCCTCTATGCTCACTGGCCAGCCAATAATATAAGATGCGATCATACGTTCAGCGAGCGGCGTTCCAGTGATACGTTGTTGTAGCAGATATAAAAGATGCAGGGATCCCTGACTGTGACCTGCCAGAATGAAGGGGCGACCATCACTACGTTCTGCAATGAAATTGTCAAAGGCTGCCAATACATCACCAAAGGCAAGGCCTATAGCCTGAAGGCCATTGCCTTCTTGATCAAAGAAGGCACCAAAAGTGGCTTGTCGGTAGCGCGGAGCGTAAATTCTTCCTGCTGAATTGAAGGCACTGGCCTGTATCTTTAAAACGCGGTTTGCAATACGGCTGCTAGCATCGGCATCAGAAAAGTCGAGATCATTCCAATGGTTTCTATTGAGAAACGTAGTGGGGTGCACAAAAAATACATCTGCCTCCGGCACCATAGCTATATCAATTATACCTTCGGGTTTGCTTGCCGCATGGCCCGCATTGTTGGGTAGTGCAGCCCAGTTCTTAGGAGACGAATAGTCCAGTGGTTTTATTGCCTGTGCCTTAAAAGGGTGATTAGGAGTGAAAGCTACTTGGAGCATTTTGGTGTTGTTTGAGTTAGCCCACAGACCAAAAATAATGGCCCCAATAATGAAAAGGCCGGCCAATACAGCCACAATAATCAAGAATTTGGCTGCAGGCTTCATTTTGGGTTTGGTGATTTCTTCGCTCATCGTTTGCTCCCCTTGGCTATCGACTATTTAGGCCGGTAAGCCATGATGATGTCGTCAATTATTCGGCCATCTTCGTATTTAATAGCCGCTTTCCGTTGTCCTTCACGGACAAAACCACAGCTTTCATATAGCTTGATCGCGGCTTCGTTGTCACTGTGGACATGTAATTCAACGCGAGTAATGCTCGGGTGTTGTTTTATCCAGTCAAGAAATGCCTGCAGAAGTGCCTTGCCAACCCCCTTGCCGCGCCAGTCTTCAGCTACAGACATGGCAAAGCAGGTAACATGGGCTATGCGTTGTCGTCTATCTGTCCAGCTATCAATCATGCCTATTATTTTTTTTCCCTCTTGGGCAATAAAACAAATTTCTACCGGGTTAACTTGCTTTTTTGCGATCCACAGACGCTGCTTGAATGGCCCCATGGCGAATTCTTCAGCGCGTGTGATCAGGTGTTTTGAAGTGGAGAAAATAGAGCGAATATAATGGTTAAGCTGGCGGCCATCAGAAGGCTTTGCCTCACGAATTTCAACTTTTGGCTGAGACACATTGATTCCTTGCTTGCCCCGGTTGGTTTCTGGCGTTAAGTTCCGCGCTTATTTCAACAGCTTTTCCTGACGATTCATAGGAATTTTCATGTCAAACATTGACAAGGCAACCGTTGCCAAAATTGCACGCCTCTCGCGTATTAAAATTGAAGAAGACAAACTAGAGCCCCTCGCTGGTGAACTCAACAATATCCTTGGATGGGTAGAGCAGCTAGAGGAAGTGAATACAGATAACATCGAGCCGATGTCATCTGTGGTGGATGTAAAACTGCGCTGGCGCACTGATGAAGTGAACGACGGCAATAAGCAGGAAAGCGTCTTGAAGAATGCGCCAAATAATGAATATGGCTTTTTTGCCGTACCTAAAGTGATTGAGTAAGGGCGCCTAGAAATGACAGATTTAACAAAATTAAAAATTGCTGAAGCGCGTGATCTGCTTGCAAAAGGTGATATTACATCCCGTGAGTTGACCGAAGCGCATATTGCTGCGGTTGAAGCGGCAGATGATCTGAACGCTTATATTGAGAAAACACCTGAGATTGCTCTTAGCCAAGCCGATGCGGCAGATGCTAAAATTAAAGCAGGTGATGCCAAGGGTATGACTGGTATTCCGGTGGGAATTAAGGATCTATTCTCTACTAAAGGCGTCCATACACAGGCTTGCTCGCACATTCTTGAAGGCTTTAAACCTGAGTATGAAAGCACCGTAACCCAGAACTTGTGGGATGACGGCGCGGTGATGCTTGGCAAATTGAACATGGATGAGTTTGCCATGGGCTCGTCGAATGAGACCAGTTTTTATGGCCCGGTGAAAAATCCTTGGCGTCGTGGTGATACAGATACTGTGCCAGGTGGCTCATCTGGTGGTTCAGTGGCATCTGTAGCTGGCTTTACTGCAATGGGAGCGACGGCGTCTGATACAGGTGGATCTATCCGTCAACCAGCCTCATTCACTGGCACATTTGGTTTTAAACCAACTTATGGCCGTTGTAGCCGGTATGGCATGGTAGCATTCGCAAGCTCGCTGGATCAGGCCGGTACGATCACACGTGATGTGCGAGACGGTGCTATTATGATGGAAAGTATCGCAGGCTTTGATGCTAAAGATAGCACTAGTGTTGATATCTCTGTGCCAAACTTTGAAGCAGCGCTTACTGGCGATATTCGCGGCATGAAAATTGGTATTCCTCAGGAATACCATCTGGCTGGTATGCCTGGTGAGATTGAAGCTTTGTGGCACAAGGGAATTGAGTGGCTTAAGGCTGCAGGTGCTGAAGTAGTGGATATTAACTTGCCACACACCAAATACGCATTGCCGACTTATTATATTGTGGCACCTGCCGAAGCCTCTTCTAATCTTGCGCGCTATGACGGCGTGCGGTACGGCCTTCGTGAAACAGTTGATGGTGGTGGTCTTGCTGACATGTATGAAGCAACACGTGCTGCTGGTTTCGGTGATGAAGTGAAGCGCCGCATCATGATCGGTACGTATGTTCTTTCTGCCGGTTATTATGATGCCTATTATCTCAAAGCTCAGAAGGTTCGCCAACTGATTGCGGATGATTTTAAGCGTGCCTTTGCGAAAGTTGATGCGATTTTAACACCTACTGCGCCGTCAGCGGCTTTTGCATTTGGTGAAAAATCTGATGATCCTCTTGCAATGTATTTGAATGATGTGTTCACGGTGCCGGCATCGCTTGCCGGTTTGCCGGGCTCTAGTATCCCAGCAGGACTTGATAGCAACGGCCTGCCACTTGGTTTACAAATTCTTGGCAAGCCGTGGGACGAAGAAACAGTGTTTAAAGTATCAGGTGTGTTGGAAGAGGCTGCAGGCTTCACCTCTGAACCTGAACTCTGGTGGAGGTAAGCGCGGTGACCTATGTAATTCAAGGCGCTACGGGCGATTTTGAGGTTGTTATTGGGCTAGAAATACATGCCCAAGTTATTTCGAATGCAAAACTATTTTCTGGTGCATCGACCAAATTTGGCGCAGAACCGAACACACAGGTATCACTCGTTGATGCTGCAATGCCTGGTATGTTGCCAACAATTAATGCTGAATGTATTCGCCAAGGTGTGCGTACAGGCCTTGCGATTGGCGCAGAGATCAATAAATTTTCGGTATTTGATCGTAAAAACTATTTTTATGCCGATTTGCCGCAAGGCTACCAGATCTCGCAGTTCAAGCACCCGATTGTTGGGGAAGGTACTGTAACGCTTGATCTTGGAGATGGTAGAACCAAGGATGTTGGCGTAGAGCGTATCCACCTTGAGCAGGATGCAGGTAAATCCATGCATGATCAGCACCCTCAGTTGACCTATGTTGACTTGAACCGTTCTGGTGTTGCCTTGATGGAGATTGTTTCCAAGCCAGATATGGCAAGCCCCGAAGAAGCGGGGGCTTATATCACCAAGCTGCGTACAATCCTTCGTTATATTGGCTCCTGTGATGGTAATATGGAGCAGGGTAGTATGCGTGCAGATGTGAATGTATCTGTGCGCCGCGCTGACGAGCCACTTGGAACGCGCTGTGAAATTAAAAACGTAAATTCTATTCGTTTTGTTCGTCAAGCCATTGAAGTTGAAGCCCGCCGTCAAGTGGATATTATCGAAGATGGTGGCTCGATTGATCAGGAAACGAGGTTGTTTGACCCGAATAAGGGTGAAACACGGTCAATGCGATCGAAGGAAGAAGCGCATGATTATCGCTATTTCCCAGACCCTGATTTGTTGCCTGTTGAGTTTGATGATGCCTTCATTGAAGCCGCGCGTGCGAGTTTACCTGAATTGCCAGATGTAAAAAAGGCAAGGCTTATCAAAGATTTGGGCCTGAATGATTACACGGCAAGTGTTATTGTAGCGGAAAAAGAGCAATCAGACTTTTTCGAAACATTACTTGATGCCACTGCAGCGGCTGCAAAGAAAGATGCTGGGGCTGTGGCTTCCAAGGTTGCTAACTGGCTAACTGGCGATTTGTTCGGCGCGCTCAATA
>Ga0316207_10001091_pt1 | contig 36058 bp, 28 predicted proteins | sample 6weekpyrite_MG_FD_204943 | JGI IMG/M metagenome (GOLD analysis project Ga0316207, IMG submission 204943) | Microbial mat bacterial communities from mineral coupon in-situ incubated in ocean water Damariscotta River, Maine, United States -... | ecosystem: Environmental > Aquatic > Marine >... | reverse complement strand
GCGGTTATTGTTGTCAGTCAAACAGTCGATAATTACCATGCAGCCGCCGGGTCCGAAACCTTCGAAGCGCACAGTGACAAAGTCTTCTCCTGCGCCACCCTTAGCTTTATCGATAGCTTTATCGATAGCTTTATCGATAACATGTGTTGGGACTTGGTCTTTTTTCGCTTTATCAATTAAGCGTCGAAGGGTTAAATTTCCATCGGGATCGATGCCGCCGTTTTTAGCGCAAACATAAATTTCTCTGCCGTATCGGGAGTAAACCTTGGCTTTGGCATCCGAGGTTTTTGCCATTGATTCTTTTCTATTTTGATACGCTCTACCCATGGGAATTACTCTTAAACTGTCAATAGGGGCGTATTTTACTCAAACTCGAGGTTTTAAGTCTAATGTTTCGTTTTTCACGTTGTTTCAAATGTGTATCACATTATAAAGATATCTCTGGAATTGAGATTAAATGTTCACCAATATTGAAGTGAGTTATTTTAAAATGTGGAAGGTTTCACTTATTATTTATTTCTAAGCCATTTGTGAATTTCCATGGCGATTAAAACAGTAAAGGCTAAAGCAAACAGCTCTAACCAGTGCTCGAAGGATATGGGTTGAATATTCAAGACAGTATTTAAACCTGGTGTATACATGGCTCCAATGTGAATGAGCTGTGCGGCGAGTGTTCCCATTAATAAAATACGATTACGAAAAAACTTTTGTTTGAAAATCGATGTGGTTTCAGAGCGACAATTAAATACATGAACGTTTTCAAATAAAACAACGAGTAGTAGGGTTCCATTGCGAGCTTCATCCAGTGAAAATCCACTGTTAAGCAACCATTGAAAAACTAAAAATGCGGTGATTCCCATGGTAAGTGCAGAAATGACAACACGCTCTACCATAAGGCGATTGAATATAGGTTCTTTGGGTGAGCGTGGGGGTTTTTTAAGTTCGTCGCCTTCGGATGGTTCAAAGGCAAGCGCGATATCTTGGATGCCATTAGTGACGAGATTTAGCCATAATAATTGCACGGCGAGAAGTGGTAGCGGCATGCCCATGAATAAGGCCAATGAAAATAAAACTAACTCTGCAGCACCGGTTGATATCAGTAAAAATATTACCTTGCGGACATTGGCATAGGCCACACGACCTTGCTCAATACCTGAAACGATTGAACTGAAATTGTCATCAGTAATAACTAAATCTGCAGTTTCCCTCGCTAGATCAGTGCCATCTTTCCCCATCGCAACACCGACATGTGCCGCTCGAAGGGCTGGCGCATCATTGGCACCGTCACCGCTCACAGCAACAAAGTGTCCGTTGCGTTGTAGGGAGTGAACGATGTCGAGTTTTTGATGCGGTTCTACACGTGCGAAAACGCGAGCGTGTTGTGTTAATGCATCAATCTCGTTTTCGCTCTTAGCCAGTTTTAATTGTTGGCCTGTAACAATTTGTTTGGATTCAGAAGCTAAGTTTAGTTCTTTTGCAATAGCGAATGAGGTGACGGGGTGATCACCCGTAATCATCGCAACTTCGATACCTGCATCGCGACAGGCGTTGATTGCAGCTTTTGCTTCCACTCTCATAGGGTCAATCATGCCGATCAAGCCGAGTAAAGTTAGGTCTTGTAAATGTTCTTCGGAAAAAGTTTCGTTTGTTTGAAGCGTGATTTCGCCACTGGCGACAGCCAATACTCGATATCCTCGTTCGGCTAGATGATTGAGTTGTTGATGTAATACTTCATGATCTATCGTTACATCTGATGTTTCACCTGTCATGTGAGAGCACATCGGTAGCAAACGTTCTAACGCACCTTTGACAAAAGCGTATTGTTTATCATCAATAATATTTAGGCTGGCCGAAAAAAGTATTTCTGATTCAAAAGGAATGTTACTGATTTCAGGATAGGACTGAGTCATTTCAGGCCTGGTAAATCCGGCTTTATGAGCCATAACGAGTAAAGCGATATCAACGGCATCGCCATGTGCTGTCCATTGATTATTCAGATGCCCAAGAAAACCTTCGTTTGGGAGGATGCAGGCAAGGCATAAACGATCGAGTTTGTTGGATTGAATATTTGATAGTGGATCTTCTGATAGAATGTTTCCCTCTGGATTTATTCCTTCGCCAGTTATCGGCCATACATCTTGCTCGGGAAACGCTATGCGGCGTGCAGTTAATTGATTTACCGTTAAAGTGCCCGTTTTGTCGGTGGCAATGAAAGTACATGAACCTAGTGCCTCCATTGCAATTAAACGACGAACAATGACATTACGTTTAGCCATACGATTCATACCGACAGCTAAAGCGACGGTCAGTGCGACAGGTAATCCTTCGGGTATTGTTGAAACCGCTAATGCGACGGCAAGTAGAAAAATTTCTGTCATTGGCATGCCGCGTGAAAATGCAATGATCGCCATTAGAATAGAGGCAAGGCCAATGATGATGGCAATGCGTTGGGTGAAACTTTCCATTCGTATGATGAGTGGGGCTTTGACTGTACCACCGCCAATGACATCCGCTGCGATTCGACCAACTTCAGTTGATAATGCGGTATTTGTAACAATTCCTTGTCCGCGCCCTCGTATGACGAATGTGCTGGCGAAAGCCATGTTGCGACGATCGGCAAGGATGGTATCTATGTCGCAAATTTGCTCGGGACTTTTTAGAACGGCAGTTGATTCACCGGTGAGTAATGATTCGTCAATTTCCAAATCATGGCTAGTTAATAAACGTATGTCGGCAGGGATTTTGTCACCGGATTCCAGCAAGACGATATCGCCGGGAATTAATTCGCGAGAATCTATTTCATAGGCATCACCGTCACGTAAAACACGAGTTCTTGTAGTGACGAGTTGAGACAACGCGGAAGCTGCTTTTGCAGCAGAATGCTCCTGTATTGTACCAATAGTGGCATTTATCATTAATACTGCAAAAATGAATATTGCGTCTAACCATTCTTCGATAACGATGGATAAAAGGGCCGCTGCAAGTAACACATAAATGAGCGGGCTGACAAATTGTTGTACAAATATGCTGAATACACTTTTGGATTTAGCCTGAGGTAAGGCATTGTGCCCCACTTGTTCAAGCCGTGCCGCGGCTTCGCTGTGGCTAAGACCGTGGGTTGAGCTATTTAGCTCAGCGACGATATCCTGTTGGTTTGCTGCATGGGGATTGGTAATTAGGGTATTGTCATCAACATTGTGAGTATTTTCTTTCTTTCTGTTCATTTGAGCGCTCATCTTTCAAGTGATAAATGCTTCATTGAAATAATTACTTTGCGTGGCGCAAAATTCGCTTTAAAGACTTTTTGAGTGAAGTGTCGGAAATTGATTCCAGTTCTTCTTGCATTTGTGAGGCAGAGGAAGCTGATATGGTCATTTGCCGCTTAATTGGTTTATTTTGTTTTGGTCGAAATTCCATCGGTCGAACTTTGATAACGATACGATTGATATTTTTGGAGATAGTAAATTTTTTCAGGCCGTTTATAATCTCGTTTTGAATATACCTTAAGCGGGTGGCCCAGACCGGTGAATCGACAACCAGGGTAAGTTGGTTGTTGTTGGTCGAGGACGCATAGACATGTTCACTGAGCTGATGGTCAAGCAATTGATTTACAATGAGGTTAACTTGAGATATTTGTTTCGCTTTAGCGATTATTGATTTTGTCTTTGAATCTTTAATTCCTAAAAGATTGCCGACAAGTAGGGGTTTTTTCTTCACTTTGATCTCTTAAGAATACATGGATATTGTCGATAATATATTAAACAAATAAGGAAATATAAGTCTAACGCAAATTTCTTGTGTGAGATATTGATTTCTAAGCAGTTTTAATAAAAATAGCGTTTTAAACAGCGCATCTTGGGCTGATCTTTGGGATTGAGGAATAAAGGATCTAATGAGTCATATTTTAATCACTAATCGTCGTGGTAAGACTTCCCGTTTTCATATGGGAGGGTTGTGGTGGGCTGTCATCATTCTAATGTTTGTAGGATTAACTGGCGGTTCATTTTATGTTGGACAACAATTTGGTAGTCAAGTGGCTGAGCCTGATATTGTGCTATCACAAATGAAAAGAGAGCTGGCCGTATACAAAGGTGAATTGGAAGTTGTCGAAGCAAGTGTTGATGAAAATATGAATGCACTCGCGCAGCGGCTTGCGCAGACCAAAGCCCACATTATTCGCCTTGATGCATTAGGTGAGCGCTTAATCGAAAAAGCCAAGTTAGACAAAGGGGAATTTGATTTTGACAGTGAGCCTTCCGTTGGTGGGCCTGCTTCTGCGCGTAATGAACGTGGCGAAAACACGGGTGTTAGCGATTTTTTAAATAATCTTGATGATCTTGGTAAAAAGATGGATAAAAGCTCGTTTCAACTGAGTATTTTGGAAAGCATGCTCATGAATCGTGATCTGCATGATGAGGTCTATCCTTCCGGCCGACCAATAAAGCGCGGTTGGATTTCGTCATATTATGGTCGTAGAACGGATCCATTTACGGGCCGTCGGGCACACCATGATGGCATAGACCTGGCGGGCAAAAAAGGTTCTGAAGTAATTGCTGTTGCCTCGGGCATTGTCACTTGGGCTGGGAAGCGTTATGGGTATGGTAATTTAGTTGAAATAAATCACGGTAATGGTTACGTCACACGGTATGGTCATAACGAAACAATCGAAGTTAAAATTGGTGATGCAGTGAAAAAAGGTCAAACTATTTCGCGAATGGGTTCCACTGGACGATCTACCGGTCCACATGTACATTTCGAAGTACATAAGAATGGGCGATCTGTTGATCCGATGAAATATGTTCGTGCTTCTCGCTAAGCCGGTTAATTGCTGAAATAATATTCAATTGATTGATAAATCATCACTAACGAGGGGATTCTTCTCCTCAATCCCCATATACACATTACAGATTAGTTTTCACTTGTATTTCCGCGTGAAACCTCTAATATTTACGCTTTCGTCAAAAATTTAAATAATAACTAACAAGAATGAGAAGTCCTGACAAATCAAGATTTTAGTACGGTACGAAATGGCCCTCTCTGAGAATTTATAAAAAGGCACCTGATTATATTATGTTCGGTAAAGTTTTAAGCAAAGTCTTCGGTAGTCGAAACGACAGAGAAATAAAACGATTGTTCAAACGCGTTGCGGATATTAACGCCCTTGAAGCAACTGTCAGTGAATTAAGTGATGATGAGTTAAAAGCAAAAACGGTTGAGTTTCGCCAACGCGTAGCAGATGGAGAAAGTTTAGATTCGCTTATTCCTGAAGCGTTTGCTGTGGTTCGTGAGGCAGGTAAACGTGCCCTGAACATGCGTCACTTTGATGTTCAACTTATTGGCGGCATGGTTTTACACGAAGGCCGCATTGCGGAAATGCGTACTGGTGAAGGTAAAACTCTGGTTGCTACTTTAGCCGTATATTTGAATGCGTTAACGGGTAACGGCGTTCATGTCATTACTGTGAATGATTATCTTGCTCAGCGTGATTCAGATTGGATGGCGCAGCTTTATAGTTTTCTTGGTTTAACCACCGGTGTCATTTTATCTGGACAGGATAATGATACCAAACGTGCGGCTTATGCTTGCGATATTACCTACGGGACAAATAACGAATACGGTTTTGATTATCTGCGCGATAACATGGCTTTTAGAAATGAAGACCGGGTCCAACGCGGATTAAATTTTGCCGTAGTGGATGAGGTGGATTCCATCCTCATTGATGAGGCTCGAACACCTTTGATAATTTCTGGTCCTGTTGAGGGCAGTTCTGATTTATATAAACAAATCGACAAATACATTCCAAAGTTAGAACGCCAAGAACCCTTTGAGCCTGATCAAGAAGAGCCACCAGGTGATTACTCTGTAGATGAAAAATCCAAGCAGGTTTTTCTTACTGATCAAGGTCATGAAACTTGTGAAAATTTACTTTATGAAGGTGGCTTGCTGAAAGAAGGGGAGAGTTTATATGATCCTCAAAATATTAGCTTAATGCATCATCTAAACGCCGCCTTACGTGCGCATGTGTTATTCCAAAAAAATGTGGAATACATTGTTAGCAATAATGAGATTGTTATTGTTGATGAATTTACTGGTCGTACTATGCCGGGTCGTCGTTGGTCTGAAGGTTTGCATCAGGCAGTAGAAGCAAAAGAGGGTGTGGAAATCCAACAGGAAAACCAAACCTTAGCCTCAATTACGTTTCAAAATTATTTCCGTTTGTATGATAATTTGTCAGGCATGACTGGTACTGCTGATACTGAGGCATTTGAGTTTCAGCAAATTTATAGCCTTGAAGTTACCGTAATTCCTACCAATAATCCTGTGGCTCGAGATGACATGGGTGATCTGGTTTATTTAACAGAGGAAGAGAAGTATAACGCGATTATTGAAGATATTTTGGATTGTCAAAAACGCGAACAGCCGGTATTGGTTGGTACCGCTTCTATAGAAACTTCTGAGTTAATTTCAGATTTGTTGACTAAGCAAAAAATAAAATTTGAAGTGTTAAATGCGAAACAGCATGAACGCGAAGCCGATATAATTGCCCATGCTGGTGCGCCAGGTTCAATAACAATTGCGACTAATATGGCAGGCCGGGGTACGGATATTGTGCTTGGCGGAAACCTCGAGTCTGAGTTAGCAAAATTACCTGATTCTGCTAGCGATGCTGAACGTGAAAAAGTAACTCAAGCTTGGCAAGAGTGTCATCAACAAGTATTGGAAAGTGGCGGTTTACATGTCATTGGTACTGAGCGACATGAATCCCGTCGAATTGATAATCAGTTGCGTGGACGAAGTGGTCGTCAAGGCGATGCAGGTTCTACACGATTCTATTTGTCACTTGAAGATAATTTAATGCGTATTTTTGCTTCCGAGCGTGTCTCTAGTTTGATGCAGAAATTAGGCATGGAAGAAGGTGAGGCAATTGAGCATCCCTGGGTAAGTAAAGCCATTGAAAATGCTCAGCGTAAAGTGGAAGGTCGCAACTTTGATATTCGTAAGCAGTTGCTTGAATACGATGATGTGGCCAATGAACAACGTAAAGTTATCTATGAGCAACGTGATGAAATAATGGGAACTGATGATGTGTCAGGAACCATTAGTGATATTCGTGGTGATGTGATTAAGGAGCTCATCGATACTTACATCCCACCCCAAAGTTTGGATGAGCAATGGGATATTCCAGGTTTGGAAGCCGCAATTGAAAAAGAATTAGGTCAGAAGCTGGAAATTCAACAATGGCTTGATGAAGATGATGATTTGCATGAAGACCCGCTGCGTGATCGCGTATTGAAAGAATTTGAATCAATTTATAAGGAAAAAGAATTGATTGTGGGCGTTGAGAATATGCGTCATTTTGAAAAAGCCGTTATGTTGCAGGTTGTTGATAATTTATGGAAAGAGCATTTGGCTGCCATGGATTATTTACGACAAGGTATTCACTTGCGTGGTTATGCGCAAAAAAATCCCAAACAAGAATACAAACGGGAAGCGTTTGAATTATTTATGCGTTTATTAGAGCGTGTGAAACATGAAGTGATTAGCATTGTTTCTCATGTGCAAATATCAATGGAAGAAGACGTACGTCGGGTTGAAGAACAACGACAACAAGCGCCCGAAATGCAATTTCAACATGATGATGCGCAAAGTTTGTTGGGAGCGGGAGGTGAAGAAGTCAGTGATCAGCCTGCAGAACATGCTGAGCCATTTGTTCGTGATGGTAGAAAAGTAGGTCGTAATGAACCTTGTCCTTGTGGGTCGGGTAAAAAGTATAAGCAGTGTCACGGAAAAATTAGATAGAAATACCGCTAAGTAAAATAAGACTTGGCAGTTATCTATTCTTTGTGAATAAGGCCACTCTATGAAAGTCGAATATAGATACAATTAGCTTAAAGTTGTTTTAAGCTGAGCGCTTTTGGAGTGTGCTTATTCCCGCAATAATTCGGGTGCAAATACTTGATAGTTCGCTAATTTGAGCTTCCATTTGCTCGAGGTTATTAGCGTTTAAAAGAGTCTCTAATTCTGTGCAGTGTTCAGTTAATATGGAATATCCGAAGTTGCCGCCAGTGCCTTTCATTTTATGTAAATATTCTTTAAGTTTTTGTGTGTTGTTTGATTTGTAAGCTGCTTCGATTTCCCCAAGGAACTCTGGGATTCCTTCTTTAATAAACCGTTTTTGTAAGTTGAGCATTTTGTCAGTTGTGATTTTATTACTTGAGTTTATCGGTTCGTGATTGAAGAAGCTGTTTTTTGTTTTTTCTAAATATTTTACAACGATTAATTCCAATTTTTTTATATCTATGGGTTTGCTGATGAATTCGTTACATCCTGCAGCTTTACATGATTCAATGTCTTCCCGCATTGCGTTTGCTGTTAAGGCAACAATAGGCCCTTTGTAGTTTATTGATCTAAGTTTTTTGGTTGCTGTTAAACCATCCATTATTGGCATTTGCATATCCATTAATACTAAGTCGTAGGTTGTTTGTGTTGCAGCATCCACAGCAAGTTTGCCATTTTCTACAAAAGTTAGGGTTGCACCACAATTTCCAAGATACATTTCTAAGAGCGTTTGGTTTATTGGGGTATCTTCTGCGATAAGTATTGTTCCGGAGAGTTGTAAATTTTCGAAATTCGTGATTATTTCATCTTGATTTTTAGGTGTGTTATCTATTCTAAAAACGATATCTGAAGTTCTTATTTTTCCTGTTTTTATTGAAACGCAAAATTTACTGCCAACGCCTAATTGGCTCTCAACACTGATATCGCCTCCAAGTTTAACGCTTAAATTTTTTGAGAGTGATAGTCCAAGCCCTGTCCCTCCGAATCGACGTGTTGTTGAAGCATCTGCTTGACCAAATGCTTCAAAAATTTTGGTAAGTTGTTCTTTGCTTAATCCAATTCCTGAATCTATTACTTCAAACCGCATTTTTTCATTATGCGTGTCAGCGCTAACATTAATATGAACAACGCCTTGCTCTGTGAATTTTATCGCGTTACTACACAAGTTTATTAAAATCTGTTTTAAGCGTAGTGGGTCGTTACATATTTTTTTGGGTAACGGAAATATATAATTTATAAAAAATTCAATTCCCTTTTCGGCTGCTTGTAAGCTTGCAATAGATTTTACATCCTCCAATACTTCTAATGGGGACATTTCTATTTTTTCAACTTCAAGTTTGTCTGCTTCAATTTTTGATAAATCTAATATGTCATTTATAATGCTTAACAAATGTTTTCCGCTACTGACAATGTTTCTAATGGAAATAATACGATCACTTTTGCTTTGTGAAGGATTAAGAGAGAGCTCAGCAAATCCAATAATTCCAGTAAGTGGAGTTCTGATTTCATGGCTCATGTTGGCTAAGAACGCACTTTTTGCTTTGGTAGCATCCAATACTTGCGTAACGTAGTCTTCTCGTTGCTGTTTGGCAATATTAGCTCGTTTATTAACAATTATTGTTATAACTAATCCGATAAATGCAGCAGCGCTGGACATTAGCAAAATCCAAAACCGTCCTTCTGCATAAGCATTTTCAGCTTCTTTAATCGCTGTGTCTGCAGCTTGAAATTGAAAATCTAATAATTGATTTAATTCAATTAAGACTTTATCTTGTAAGGGTACCGCCTCTTGTGCAAGTATATCTCTGGCTTTATCAATTTCATCACCAACAATCATATCTATAATATTGTCTTGCAATGGCACTGCAATTTTTGAAATGGTTCCCTGTCTTTCAAGGATTAGTGTCTCTTCTGAATCAAGAATGTGTTTTTGGAATTCTATTCGGTTATTTAGGAATTTAGCGCCAAAGTGATTAAAACGCATGAACTCATCGTCGCGTTCGAAAGGATCATCCATCATTATCATACGCTGAAGAATTACTGTACGTTCTCGAGCTGCAGCACGCATTGCGGTAACAAGTCGGACTTTATCTAACCGATTTTTTACAATTATTTCTGCTTTTTCTCGGATTAGTTCCATACCCCAAAGACCAACGCTGGTAATACATGCCATTAATATCAACATGGCAATGAGGCTGAGAAAAATACCAGCTTTTTTCTCTTGCGCAGTAGAGGATTTGTTATCCATATCCAGAGAACTGGGATCTTTGAGTTTTTTATTTGAAAAGATTTTCATATTGAATGCTGTTATTTACGAAGCAATTGAAATCACAGAGTTTATATCGACTTTTGATTTCAAAGGTTTAGATAGGTAGGGTGGGGTTTTAAACTTAGTAATAAGTAATTTATTACGCAATTGAAAAAACATGACTATGTATAACTGGCGTGTTTGTAGTTAGATAACTTATTGAGCGGTATAATTTTTCCTTATTTAGAGGTGAAAATAATTGAGTTTGTTATAAGCCGAGTGATATTTTTTTCTTATCTTGATGATTTTTTATACGAAAAACTGTTCTCTAAGTCTTATTTGTAATTCGAATATCACTCCTGGCATGAATATTGGAATATTCTGTTTAAGAAACAACCATTGTCGAGGAGTGCGGTATGCAACCATCTAGGTTTCAATCTGAAAAGCGTAACTTTAGGCGTATGGAAATGGATTGTCCCGTGAGTTATCAGTTAGTGAGTAGCCCGAACCGTAAAATGGGGACGTGTATTAATTTGAGTGCAAATGGGATTTTGTTTGAATGTGATGATAAATACCCTGTTGGGACTCGAATTAATATTAATGTTTCTCCACAGCTTGAAATATCACCTTCTTTTTCAGCGGTATTAGAAGTTAAACGTGTTGTTGCTGGTTCAAGAAGAGATGCTTATCAATTGGCAGGGACCTTGGAAGATGTACTTTAGTTTAAAACGACCTTTTTGCTTGTTCAAGCTTATCGACCAAAGCGAATCAAATCACCAACATTGAGTTTGGCATTTTTTATTTCAACTTTTCCGACAGCAAATTGTGGTTGTACTTGTTTTACTGATAGGCTGGCAACAGGGGTTTCTAGGAATCCTAAATATTTGCCAGTGTTGCTGTTCAAAGGATCTATTTCTAGGCGAAAAGTCATCAGCATATCTCCAACGTTAACCAAAGAAGCTGTACCTGCATCAAAAAATATTTGTTGTCCATCGACCCTCAGGATGCGTGCAGAGAATGGAATCTGTTTTAAATCTTCTTGGATAAATTCAACTTGTGCGTTAATGACTTTGTCAACAACATTTCCGAAAACGCTTTTGTAAAATCCAGCATTGGAAAATAAGGCCTGATTTTCTTTGAAATAGCCCGCATTGGTCACTGTTTCACTAAATCGATGGCGAGCTATACGAGTTCCTGAAATACCGTCATGCAAATATATTTCAATTTCTAATTGACGCTTGTTTTGAAAAAAACCTTCCTCAACATGAAAATCACGTATTTGACCGGATAAGATAATTTGCGCACCAGTTTTTTCGGCAATCATCTTATATACCCCTGGGTCATCAAATCGTAATCCAGGATGCAATGTTGAAACGAGGAATTGTGTAGCGTCAATGGTAATAAAGTTACCACTGTTATCGAGTCTTCTTAATAATTCCCGGGGCAATTCACGTTCAATTTCTGGGACATCATATATTTCGCTACGATGTAACACGTCAAATTGTATAGCGGCAATTTTTTTTCTATATCTCGTAAGGCTTGTCTCTACACCTGTATTTGTGTCAGGTATACTCGCTCTAATACGAACATAGTATATTTCATCTTCAACCCATTCCTCGAGTACTTTGACGTTTTCAATTGTGCCGGATGTATTTACCCGAGCACTATCTATAACGAGGACGTTTGATGATATGGTGGATGTACTATCGATATGAGCACTATTTTGCAATAACGCTTGTTGCATAGCGTTTTTAATAGCATGTTCTTTTGCGGCGTGTTGTGCGCCTGCATTTATGTTGGCGCTGCCTGTGGTTTCAATGACTCGTGAAGCGTAACTATTGGTGAAAAGTAAAAATAGGCCAAATAGTAGAACCCAAGTTTTTTTCAGATTTTTGTTTGGGTAAACCATAATAATTACTCAGTCTTTATTTTGTTTGGTGATTGCTATTTATTCCTGACGAAAATTGAAGTTTGACAATACATAATTATCGTTGTCGGAAGATTGTTTATTGGGTTCTGCTCGGGTCATTCTCATTGGATTGTCGTTCCTATTCCCACAATCATTACTCACTTTCGTTGGTAAAGTTTTATTTAAGAAGCTTTGGCCAACTTTAAGTTCTACAATTGTTTCGAATGTGCCGTCCTCTTGGGCATTTTCAGATATTACTCGTGCCCCAGCCAAATGTGTATCCAAGTAAACTCTGAAACGATCTTTTTCAACAACCATGTCGCCAATTGTGGTTCCACCCCAGATTTGTATGCCGGTAATGCGTTCAGCTAAACTTCGGTATGCGTCAATTTTTGCCGCTCTCATGGCCATTAAGCGCCGCTGAGGATCTGGATAAAAGCTCTTTGGTCGAGCGCCATAACCGGTCACACGAATTTTTACAGACTGGGTTTGTTTGCCACCGTTGTTTATAAGGTACTGGTTAACAGGCATGTTCATGCCGGGACCGCAGTTAGGATCGGCAATACTTGATGCAACCTGCGACCTCTGCATCTGATTATAATCAGATGTTTTCATCAGAGAGCAACCAGTAGCCACAGCAGCAATGGTTATCCCGATAGCTGATCGAATGGTACTTTTTTTCATGACAACTCCTAACAACATATAAATAATTGAAGATTAGATTTCATATGTAATAAAGCAAAAGAGGTGCCACTCTTTTTTTGAGGTTTGAAATTGTAATCTTCGTTATGCTTTGCGATTTTTTTGCCAATGGGAGCGCTAATTGCATTTCAACAAATATTAATGCACTTATCTAAAAAGAATACTTTTTTGGGTGTGATTTTTGTATAGGTAGTATATTAAGTCATTAGATGAAACTTATTTTTGGAATTCAGGAAGTGATTCATGAAGAAAAACCGGTTTAATTTGAAAACCTTTCTTTTATTAACGATCCTATTCTTGTTAACTACCTTATATTCTATGGTGGTCGTTGCAAATGCGGATAGTTGCTTTGCAGATATCAAGTATGCTCAACCTTCGGAAAGCCGGGCAAATAGAGGTTTGTATATCCTAATAGATGAAACCGTACCGCTAAGTAAAGAAATGAAGGCGAAAGTGGAAAGGTTGGTTGGAGGCTGGGGAAGACAAGGTGATATGGTAAAAATTGCAAGATTCTCTGCCAGTTATCGTGGTCTATATCCAGAGTTAGTTTTTTATCAGAAAATTGAATCGCCGCCAGATTCTGCTTTTTTATATAATTTGCACTATCGAGACAAAGTTTTTATTAAGCAGTGTTTGAAAGATCAAAAAGAGAAATTCAAAAAAGAGTTTAGTATGCAATTTAATGCAGCGCTCAAAAATCTTAATCCTAAAATTCCCAAAACAGAATTGTTAGGCTCATTGAAACAATTATCAAAAAAGTTAGTTGTACCTGATGAGGCATTGGAAAAAACGGTGTTGTTAATATCTGATGGAATGGAAAATAGTACGGTAACCTCTTTTTACAAAAGCAAAACCTTAAAAAATATAAAACCTAAGAAAACTATTGCAAAGTTACGTCGAAAAGGCATGATGGGATTCTGGAAAAACGCGAAGGTATATATGTATGGTGTGGGCTTGATGCCTGATAAAAAACGTTATGCAGATCCAAAGCTTGTGCAAAATTTAAAGCATTTTTGGGAGCGCTATTTTGTTGAAGGCGGCGCCAAGACAGCAGAAATTGGCACTCCAGAATTATTGCTTACATCGATAGACTAAATAAATTGCAGTTATCTGTAGCCCGGATTTCGTTACATTCTATCCGGGTTATTGTCAGTTTTCAGATTTTTTCTCTAGCCTTCCTTTTTTTTTCAAACTGACACTTCTTACCGTATTTTTTTGTTAAAATAGCCTGATGGATGTCACACATATACTAGCGTCTTTAAACGACGAACAACGCACGGCAGTTACTGCAGATAATCGCCATATTTTAGTTCTAGCGGGCGCGGGGAGTGGCAAAACCCGAGTTTTGGTTCATCGGGTTGTTTGGGCTATTCAAATGTTTGGTGTATCGCCTTATTCTATTCTTGCTGTTACATTTACCAATAAAGCTGCCGCAGAAATGAAGAGCCGTATTGAGAAAATGTTGTCTATTCCTACTGCAGGTTTATGGGTTGGAACCTTTCACGGCATTGCTCACCGATTGTTACGTGCTCATCATGATCAGGCAGAATTACCTAAAAGCTTTCAAATTCTCGATTCTGATGATCAATTACGTATTATTAAGCGGATTTTGAAAGACCATCAAATAGATGATAGCAAGTGGCCTGCCAAACAGGCGCAGTGGTATATTAATGCCAAAAAAGACGAGGGTTTGCGGCCTAAAAATCTGGACGCTCAAGGTGATGTCACTGAAGCACAATGGATTAATATTTATAATCTATACGAGCAGGTTTGTGCAAAAAGTGGTGTTGTGGATTTTGCTGAGTTGTTATTGAGAGCACATGAGCTGTTATTGAAAAAACCAGACTTATTAACTCACTATCAGCGCCGATTTCAACATATTTTAGTTGATGAGTTTCAAGATACAAATACGGTTCAGTATGCCTGGTTACGATTACTGACAGGCGAAAACAATAATTTGTTTATCGTTGGTGACGATGATCAATCGATTTATGGTTGGCGAGGTGCAAAGGTTGAGAATATTCAAAGTTTGCAAAATGAGTTTACTGGGATTGATGTATTACGATTGGAGCAAAATTATCGATCAACGGGTAATATATTACATGCTGCCAATAAACTCATTGAAAAAAATACTGACCGTTTGGGTAAAAAACTTTGGACTGCAGGAAGTGATGGTGAGCTAATTAAGCTTTATACAGCTTATAACGAAAGAGATGAAGCACGTTTTGTTGTTGATAGTATTCAACAGTGGGTTGATGAGGGAAATTGTCGGCGAGAGTGTGCTGTTTTATATCGTTCAAATGCGCAGTCTCGTGTTATAGAAGAAGCGTTGTTGATGGAAAACGTACCTTATCGTATTTACGGTGGCATGCGTTTTTTCGATAGGGCTGAAATTAAAGATGCACTTGCTTATTTGCGTCTTATATCGAGTCAAATGGATGATGCCGCATTTGATCGTATTGTCAATACACCGCCGCGAGGTATTGGTGAAAAAACTTTACAATCTATACGCGCCATGGCTTTAAAGGAAGGCTTATCTTTTTGGGATGCCATGGGTATTATTATTGAGTTTGAGAGTATTCCTGCCCGTGCAATTAAAGCTCTGCTTGCATTTAAAACAATAATACTAGAATTAATAGAATTATCTGAGATGGTTAAGTTGGATGAGTTGCTTAGTGCCTCACTCACACAAACAGGTTTGATAGCGCATTATCAAAAAGAAAAAGGTGAGAAAGGCCGTGCGAGAGTTGAAAACTTACAGGAGTTAGTGAGTGCAGCAAAACAGTTCGAACAAGAGGATGAACTGGAATTGGCAGATAATGAAGAGTTTGCTGATCTTGATACTTTATCTGTGTTTTTGGCTTACACCGCATTGGAATCAGGAGAATCACAATCGGATCCCAGCGATGATTATGTTCAGTTAATGACTTTGCATTCAGCAAAAGGTTTGGAGTTTCCCCAGGTATTTATAGTGGGGATGGAAGAAGGTTTATTTCCTGGAGAGCGCTCGGTAAGTGACCCAGAGCGTTTAGCTGAAGAACGTCGTTTATGTTATGTTGGAATGACGCGAGCTGAAAAACAGCTTGTTTTAACCAATGCAGAGCATCGGCGATTGTATGGTAGGGAGCTTTATCCTGTGCCATCGCGTTTTCTCCGCGATATTCCTGATAATGTTATGGTAGAAGTGAGGCCCCGCGCTATGGTCTCTCGACCTGTAGTTAGTACGACGTCTTATCAAGAGGAAGAAAGTGGGGATTATCAAGTTGGTCAGTTGGTGAGGCATGCTACTTTTGGTGATGGTATTTTGGTGAGTTATGAGGGCAGCGGTGCTCATGCTAGAGTACAAGTCAATTTCGATCAAGTCGGTATGAAATGGCTCGTTTTAGCTTACGCAAATTTACAGCCTGCGTAAAATTCAGTAGTGATATGATTTATTGAATTATTCTACGTGATCAATGGTTTTAGTAGATGCATCAGATGTTATTTTATCGAGAAATCCATTCACATTTTTTTGAATGTCATGAAACTCCGTTAGAAACTCTCGGCGTAAAATATTTAAGTTCTTTAATATTTCTCTAGCCTCAGTAAAGCCAGAATTTAAGTTAATAGTTACTTCAGCAGTTTTTGCAACAGAGTTTGGTGAATCAATATTTAAAGCCTTATTGATGCTGGCAATGATTTGATTTGAGGTTTCATTGATCGAGCTTACATCTTCAGAATAATCCGCAATACTTCTGACTGGTAACGAGGGTGAAACTTCTAGTTTTCGATTGATATGATTTAGTAAGAATTCTCGGGCTTGTTCTGGGCGTATATTATTTAAAAATAAATGATCGGACATAGGTTCGGGTAAGGGGGAGGTTGGGATGGGCGCTATATCATCGGTGGGAATCAGCCTTTCCGGAGTTCCATTTGATTGTAAATTAGGCACATTGCTAGAAGACGGAATAATCATTTTTATACTCAGTATTGTGTGCTAACACGCAAAATAATAACTAAAGCATGCATCGATATTTCGATAGTCGGCCTTTTTTTATAAAACTTTAGAGAAATGATGCAAAAAATCAGATTTTTTTAGCTTTTGTAAAGAAAACAGAGATATTTTGGGGGCTTACGCTGTTTTTCTAGGGTGTTTTTGTAGCAAAGTAGCAATACGATGAAGATCAGGTATTAAGGCAGATTTTTCATTGACAGATACATAACTCAGCGCGTAATTGTGTGTTTTTCTTGGATTTATTTCTCTATCCATGGTTTGATTGTTAACCTGAACAACGATGGGTGTGTGGTTGGCTAATACACCAAAGCGAATGATTTCTGTATTGTTAAGTGGAAATTGAATTGCGACAATGATATTTTTTTCGCTCAAAATTGCTTTTGCTGGTACTTCCAGCTTTTCAAAGAGAACAATTGGTAGTGTCTCCTTAAGCCAGTTTACCTCTCCTATATGCCAGGTATCTGGGGAGCTAAAGCATTTAATTTCAGGTCGTATCAGGATTTCGGCGACGCATTGGTTTGGCACCAATAAATTATAATTTTGAATGGGTATTAATGTACAAGCAACGTTAATGGAGCTATTAAGTGTTGGTTTTTTATACATTTTTGTTCGCACGCTTGCCAGTCAGTGCTTGGATATAACCCAGTAATTCCGATTCTTGGTAGGGTTTGCCCATAAATACTTCGACACCAATTTCATTCGCTGTTTGCCGATGATGCCGTCCTGTTCTTGAAGTAATCATAATGATTGGCGTGTTGTGCAATAGACTATCAGCTTTAATATTCTTTGCCAGTTCTAATCCATCCATATTTGGCATCTCAATATCAAGCAATATTATATCTGGCTTATTTTCTTGAACTCTTTCGAGGGCCTCAATACCATCTTTTGCAGACATGGTATCAATTCCGTGCCTATTCAAAAATCGTTCGGTAATTTTCCTTACTGTGACAGAATCGTCTACGATTAAGGCTTTAATTGCTGCACTTTTATCCTTCGAAGAGTCAGAATAAATAATTTTCTTCGGCTTATTGCTTCTAGATTCTGCTAATTTAATAGTAGCCGGGACATCGATGATTAACACTACTTTGCCATTTCCAAGTACAGTGGTACCAGCAATTCCTTGCAATTCACTCAAGAGTGGACTTGTTGGTTGTAATACGCTATCTCGAGTTTCATTTATTTCATCAACTTGCAACGCTAGTAGCTTATGATTGTGTTGTAATAAAATAATGAACGCTTTTTTGTGTTTGTCTGGTAAAAAGGTTTCTGTCTTATTTAATAAAGCATTCATATGCCATAGGGGATACTGATTGTTTTCGAATTCAAATGATGGATTTGAATGAGTGTATAGTTTTTCAAGTTCATTTTGAGTGGCCGGAAATGAATGCACTACACTGGATGAGGGAAGTGCGTAAGTATTGTTAGCAACAGTTACAAAAAGTGTGTGGTTTCTTGAAGACGTGAAAGGTACTCGTATACTAAAGCTGCTGCCAGTACCTGCTTGAGAGTTAACAGACACTGTACCACCAAGTTGTTGAATTTCATTTAGCACAACGTCCATTCCAACACCACGACCAGAGATTTGTGAAATTTCGTTACTCGTACTAAATCCCGACTCAAATATGATGTTTTTAAGGTCGTCATCACTTATTTCTTCGGATTCGTCGACTAATCCTTGTGCGATTGCTTTTTTTCGGACTTTTTCAACATCAATTCCTGCGCCATCGTCCTGTATTTCAATGAGATGCTCAGATTTATCTTTACTAAAACTAATTGTTACCTTGCCGGTTTTGCTTTTGTGAGCGAGCTTTCGTTTTTCCGGTGACTCTATGCCGTGAGCAATTGCATTTCTAATAATATGTTCCATTGGGCCCATTAGTTTTTCAAGCAATGATCGATCAATTGCGCCATCGGTGCCTTCTAGAATTAAAGTTGTCTTTTTGCGAAGCTCTTTACAGGTTTGTCGAACTATACGCTGCATACGTTGTGCTTGAATAGAAAAAGTAACCATACGTGTGTTAAGCAGATTTTCGTATAAGTCCGATTGTAATTTTTGTTGCTGATGGAATAAGTTATCTGTTTCAAGCATTGAGCGAGTGAGGGAACTATGAATGTTTTCAATATCGCCGATGCTTTCCATTAGGCGTTGAATAGTTTTTTGTTCTTCTGAAAACACATTTAAATCATTACTATCGCGATTTGAGCGAATGCTATCAGATGAGGTTGATTTTTTAATTTTTTGAGACTCAAATTGCAAATCTCGCATTTGTGCTAATGATCTAGAAATGGTCTTATCTAATTCCAATAAGTTTGTTTTGAAGCTATGTATATGATCTTCAATTCGGATACTAGCTGCACTGCCTTCGTTTGCCATATTTATCATACTGTCTAATGTTTCAGTATTAACGCGGATTACGTCGTTAATGCTATCTTTTTTTGTGGATTCACTAGCAATTGATTTTATTGATTCAATAGGAAGTGTTTCTGTTATTTCACTATTTAAAGTGCTGATTTCTGTTTCTGCATCCGTCTGTATTGTTGCTTGAGCGTCTTCAGGAAAAATTGACAAATATTCATTGCTTGTTTTTACGGATTCCAAACTTGTATTGATTGAAGTCTGTTTTGATTCAACGACTTTATCTTCCAGATTGTTATCTTTGATTTTTTCATCTGTTGCTTTAGCTTCTTCGTTGAGTATTTCTTCTTCATCTATGTTTGACGTTTCTTGTTCAACTATTTCGATAGCTTCCTCGTCTTCGTGAAGTTTAGGAGTTTCAGTATCATCTTCTGCTAATTCCAATTCAGGATGAATTAAAGCTTCTAATTGTTCAAGTAAATCGTGATGCATTCTGACATCATTGTTTGCTTGAATATCTTCAATAATGTCATTGATTGCATCCAATGAAGCTTGAATTAACTCTATAAGGTTATCTGGCCGCTCAATTTGTTGTGTTATGATTAATTCAATAAGTGTTTCTTGAGTGTGTGCAAGATTTCCAACGGAAGTAACGCCAGCCATTCGTGCGCTACCCTTCATTGTGTGTAAAAGACGTTGAGCTGATGAAAGTAGCACTTCATTGTCTTGGTCAGCTTCATATTTTTGCAATATAGTATTGCCGCGTGCAATTAACTCGACTGCTTCTTCCATAAAAATGTCAATAAGGTCAATATCTTCATCAAATTCGGTTTCAAATGATTGTGTTTCATCTTCTGCGGTATCGATACTTCCTTGTTTGACTTCTTTTTGTGTAATTGTTTCTGGCGCGCTCCCTTCTGATGGAGATATCGTTGCCGGATTATTATTTACCAAGTTAGGAAGATCGCTCAGGATTTCTCTTGTAGTGATGCAAAACTCTTTAAGTATTTCTATTGCTTCAAGATTAATTGAATTGTCATTTTTATTGATATTGTTCAAATATTTGGCAAGTAAATCTGTTGTTTGTGTGAATTCTGTTATCTGAGTTTCTTCTGCGTATTTGTGGAGTTCTAATATGGCGTTGTGTAGCACGTTTGGAGAGTCGTTGGTATTGTTATTTGAGAACTCGTTTATGTAATCTTCGATGATGTTCAATTGAGTATTAGCTGATGATATTGTGGCGTCTAATTTTTCTGAGAAGACCTCGGATTCTGAGATTTGTGAGATTTTCTCGGCAATGTCCATGTCTCCAGCTATGGCTTGAAGGTCATTCTTATCTTCTTCAACTTTACGTTGTCCTGTTGCTGTAAGAATTGCGTCGGAAAGTATGTTAATCTCTTCTGGCGCAGGGTTATTATTCTTAAAACAATCAGTTAGTTCAAATAAAAATTGTTGGCAATTATTTAAGAGTATAATTCCGTTTTGGTCCAAGGATTGGGCGCCACATAATATGTGGTTAAGGTATTCTTCAACCTGACGCGAAAAGTCGCTAATATCATTTGCACCGGCAATTTTTCCGCTACCTTTAAGGGTGTGATATGAACGTCTTATGTTATTTAGTGCATCTTCGTCGCTGGGGTTTAATTTTAGCGACTGAAGATGTGAGGTCATTTCAGTTAATTCTTCAAAGGCCTCCTCTATAAATATTTCAATGACTTCTTCATCGATTTCATCGTTTGATAAGGGTAAGACTTTTGATTCTTGTATGTCTAACGAAGAATCCATTTTTGGCAAAGTTAACGCGTTTACTTTCAGTCGAGTTGGTGCTTCGCTGATGTGAGTGACAACTGCTTCTAAGATTGGGATGTTTTTAGATAGATTTTTTGGAGATAAAACTGAATAACCTAAGTTTGTGAGGTCTTCTTGGGTTTTTTCTAAAATTGGAGTTGTTGGTGTCCGTTCTTCTGCAATAGCTTCGAGGTAATATTCAATGCTTACAATGATTTCAGCAAGTAAATCAAGATCAACAATATTCTCTGTTGTAGAGTTTTCTAATAATTTATCCTGAACTAGCTGGTTTAGCGCGCTGACAATGCTAGCTGCATAGTCATTATTTGAAATAGTTAGTGATCCCTGAATTTCGGTTAGTAGCTTTGGAATGTTTTGCAATAATATTTTGTTTGATTTGTCGGATGCGAGATAAGCCAAAATATTGTTTTTCACTTCTTCAATATTATGTTTTGCTTCCATAGCTGTTTTGATTATTAATAATCGATATTCAGTTTCTGGAAGGTTGCTGATGCTGTTGTTACTCATCTCTTCACCTATACTTGGTTTTGTCTTACTTAGTTGCCAATCTTGCTTTTTCTTAGATGTGTTATTAATGTTTTGAAGTGTTGAATCTATATGTAGCAAAGAAGTGGCAATGGATAACATTGATTCTTTACTAGGCGTGGTGCCTTCTTCAATAATCGATATTAGTTTTTGGATTTGTGTATTTAGTAAGTTTTTTTCATCACTGAGGCTAAGTAAGGTTAGTGTATCTGCGATATGTTTTAGCGGCGTGATCACGTTTTTTAATCGATTGGTGTCATCAGGTGCGTTTCTTGAGAAGTTATCTATAATCGCTTTTGATTGATCTAGCGATTTTTTTAGCTCCTTTGCAATAGATGTAAGTGTATTGGAATTAGGTGTATTTAAAGCATGTCGCAATTCGGATAGATCTTTTTCTGACGGTAATACATGCTCCAATTGATATACACGCTTTAATGTTTCTATACGTTTGCCTTTTGATGTAGCTTGCGAAATATAATAAAGTGCATTCTTCAATAATTCTACAGGTGGTTTTTTTTCAAAAACTTCCTCGTCTTCAAGGCTTAACGTTTTAATTATGCGGTCTGCTTGGCCTAGAATAAGACGCAAGGCAACATTAGACTTTAAGCCTTTGTCGGATAATGCTTCAAACAATCCGCCAAGTATCCACCAAATTTGTCGGTTTCTTGGTGTAATGCTGGCGGATTCAAGGTTGCGTACAACAAGTTTTAATTGTTGAATGCTCAGTTGGTCTGACGCGTCTTTAATCCAAGTTAGTAATGCAGCTTGATAATAAGGGCGTAAAGATTTAGCGGTTTCACTGAGTTGAACTTCAAGCTGATTTTCAGTATTAGCTTCAGGTGTTTTGGGGACGATTGATAAATTAGGGAGAAATAATGCGCTTTCACTTAATAATGGCTCCTTAATTGCCGCGCGGAGGTCGTTGGCAATTGGGAGTAGGGCTAAAGGGATATCATTATTATCTTTATGTAGTTTGTCAATGTATGCGTCAATAGATAATGTGGCTTGAAGTAAAGCTTCAAAAATTTCTTTTTTATCGATTTCTTGGTTGCTGAGCAATACATTAACAGCTTTTCTCATGTCATCAACCAATAAACCTGCGCCGAAAAATTCTAAAATTTCAAGGCTTCCATTCAGTAAATACAGTTCTGCGTTCATTTTCTCTAGAGCGTTATTATTCTCCAGGTCGAGGGAATATTCTTCTAACAATAATCGAATATTTTTTATTGTTTTATCCAGCTCAGGTTTTATCCAGATGAGTGGTTGATAATATTGATGTTGTGCTAAAGTATTCACTTTATTGCTCCAGATTTATCGATGTATAGAATAAAATTACTTATCATGTTTGTGGTAATTTAAATCCATTTACAGTTAATCTTTGTTCTTTTGCTAGTTCTGCCAGTTTTCCAGTTAAAGCTGCTGTTTGTTTTGTACCTGCCAAATTGTGGTCAGTGGTTTTTTTAATGACCTCCATATTTTTAGATACTTCGATTGAGGTATCCGTGAGCGATGAAGTTGCAACAGCAACCTTGGATATGAAGTCTGATAGATGTGCAGAGACTGTTTCAATTCGTAATAATGCATCGCCGGCAGCTTCGGCAATCTTAGTGCCATGTAAAACATCAGCGCTACTTTGTTCCATGGATTTAACTGCTTGGTTAGTGTCGAGTTGTATAGATTGAACTAAGGATTCAATTTTTTGAGTTGCTTGGGTAACCCGCTCGGCAAGTTGCTGAACTTCATCTGCAACTACAGTAAAATCTTGCCCTTCATTGCCTGCTACACTGGCTTTGATTGCAGCATTTAAAGCCAGAATATTTGTCTGGTCCGCAATGTCTTTTATTAATTCCACAATATCGCCAATTTCTTGAGAGCTTTCTCCGAGGCGTTTAATGCGATTGGAGGCTTCGTGAATGTCTTCTGTTATTGTTTGCATACCTTTAATGGTGTTTCTAACGGTTAGCCCACCTTGTTCTGCCATGTCAACAGATTGATTTGCTAATTGAGAAGACTCTTCTGCTTGCTTTGCAACGTTAGAAAATGATTGAACGATGCTATAAATTGCGTCAGTAACAATAGTCAGTTGTTGTGCTTGTTTGTCGCTTGCTCGAGAGAGATGTATTGCAGTAGCTTGAGTTTCTTCAGCGGTATCGGATACGAGTGCAGACATTGAATTGATATCGGTTACCAATTTTCTTAATGCGGCGATGGAAAAATTAACCGCTTCAGCGATAGATTCTGTTATGCCGGGAGTGACAGTGGCATTTGCAGTTAAATCACCTTTGGCGATTGGCAAAATTTCATTTTGTAATTTTAAAATTGTTGCTAAATTCTTTTTGTTAGATTCTTCTTCAAAGCTGAGTCTTTCTTGTGTGGCTTTATTTATAGTCGAACCTAATGATACAAATAGAATTAGCGCAATGAATCCAAAAATATACGCAATAATATCGAAAATAAGAAATTTGTCGTTACTCTTTTCATAGGCAGAGGCGAGCTGATTAATGCTGTGAAGTAAACTATCGGCATTGCTGATAAGGGAGTTAGTGGCTTTCTGAACGCCAACTAATTGGGGTGTTTTTTCTTGAACACGAATAACCAATTCCTCGATAGTTTCAAATTGTAAAAGTAAAGACTCAACCTCCGATCGGAGGCCTCTATTTTTTATGCGTTTCAGGCCAGTTGATTTGTTGCCTTTAAGCATGCTTTCAAGGACGTTTCTAAAGGTTGCAGTATCCGTTATCAACATATCCAGGTTGAAATTTGTATCTTGTGATTGTTGTTGGATTTGATTAATGCTAGTGGTAATTCGTTGAGCTAATAGCAATTGATGGCTGGCTACAAAAATCAGATTAGCTTGTGCTTTTAGATTTATTAAGCCGGTAATTAGGCTTTCTGATGCGTTGGAAATCTCAGGCATTACATCATTAATTGCATCACTGAATTTTTTAGTGATTCGAATAGTTTTTTCTGCAGATAAGATTGTTTCGATTTCTTTTTTATAATCGCCCCAATGTTTATTGATTTTGGAAATGTTAACTTGATTTTCAGCAGGTGTTGCAGGTAAATTGGTATTCGGATCACCATGGGATAGTGTATTTAATATTGTTCCAAAATTTTCTTTCGACTCAAATAGCTTGGGAAAAGCGCTTGCTTCAGCTTTTTCGCTATCTGTCGCATGTTTAATGATTTTTAAAATGTCGACATTTAATTTGCTAGTTAGATTAATATATTCCTTACTATAATTTGATAATGTAGATGAATAAATTAATAATGAAGCCATTATTAGTAAGCACAGGATGAGAGACCCGATGACTACAGCTGGTTTTTTAGCCTGCCATTTTTTATTTTTGAATAAGTTCATGTTTATTGATAATCAGTTCTTTATGTTGTTTTGTGCAATGCTTAAAACCTTGCAGCGTTTAAAAAATTTGGATCGCTTTCTAAGTTTTTTATAGAAAATTCAATCCATGTTTGTTTATTTGATAAAAAAACCTGTGCAATATACTTTTGAACCTCTAAAGGCAAGGTTTTTATTTTTTCAGGATTTTGGATATCTTTTGTTTCGAAACGTTTTAACCCATAGGTATTGTTTACTATGAGGCCTATTTTTATGTTGCTGTAATTTATAACAAGTAGTCGGCTTGCCGTAGTTAGTAGAGAATTTTGACCGAATAAATATTGCTGGAGATCAATTACTGGTAAAGCTTGACCTCGTAGGCTGGTCAATCCGCGTAACCATGTTTTTGCCCCTGGAACACTCGACAAATTGCTTTGGAAGTTTGAATCTAACACTTCCTCAATAAATTTACTGTTTATGCATAATGAAAGTTCTGCGATACGAAAACCCAGGCCAGTCCATAGTGGAATTTCCGAGGGTTGAGTTGTCGATCTTGCTTGATGTAGTTTGCACGCGGTTTCAAGCTCGGTCAATATTTGTAATGGGTGAGTAGTAGAAATTGATTGCATAATATGAACAGCTCTTTTTAGGAAAGCTAACCTAAAATTGTATCTACAGGATATGCGAAGCCTATGCTGAATGGTCTACAGCGTATTCCTGTATGGCACCCAACAATTCTTCTTTTGTGAATGGTTTTGTCAGATATTTATCTGAGCCGACAATTCGCCCTCGAGCGCGGTCAAATAATCCGTCCTTACTTGAAAGCATGATAATTGGAGTATTGTGAAATTTTTCATTGTTCTTAATTAAAGCGCAGGTTTGATAACCATCCAGGCGCGGCATCATGATGTCCATAAAAATAATGTCTGGTTGATGGTCGACAATTTCTGCAAGCGCAGAAAATCCATCGTTTGCACTAAAAACCTGATAACCGGCTTTTGATAACAATGTTTCAGCTGTTCGACGTATAGTCTTGCTATCATCGACAACCATGACTTTTAGTTTTGGAGCCGTATCAGCAGTACTAGATGCTTCGTTTGCTTCCATGGGTGCATCCTCATATTTTTTTAATTCTACTTGCCGTGGAATTATACTCAACTTTAACACCTAAATATATGTTATCTAGCTTACTTCAGGCTTAAGTTGTATTACATTTAAATTGTTGAAATTAATAACAAAAAGCACACTGTATGTAATACCTTTCGTATTGCGTAAGGAGCGGTCATATTAGCTCTATTGTTATCGTCCTAAATTTAACTCTCTTGAGTAAGCAATAATAATTACCTTAAGTAATTCAATAAATTGGAGTATATTGGGAAGTAATGGAGATGGATATTTTTACAGAATATTTAAGGGTTCTAGAGTAAATCATGAACGAAAAGATAAGATTAGCTGTCGTTATGGATCCGATTCAGGGTATTAAAGCTTATAAAGACAGCACATTTGCCATGCTATTGGAGGCTCAACGTCGTAGTTGGCCTTTGTTTTATATAGAACAAGCTGACATGTTCATTCTTGATGGGCGAACTATGGTTAAGTGGCGAAGACTGGGGGTAATAGACCAGTCGGAAAATTGGTTTCAATTTTTGGATTCTGGTGTATCTGCTTTAGATGAATTAGCTGACGTACTTTTAATGCGCAAGGATCCGCCATTTGATATGGAGTACATTTACTCCACATATATGATGGATTTAGCTGAGCAACGTGGTGTTTTGATGGTTAATAAGCCACAAAGTTTGCGTGATGCAAATGAAAAATTATCAACAAGTTGGTTTCCTCAATGTTGTACGCCAGTGATGGTTAGTCGGTCGATGACTGATTTACGTGAGTTTATAACTGAACACCAGGATGTCATTGTTAAACCCTTGGACCAGATGGGTGGAGCCTCGATATTTCGTCTGCAACCGAATGATCAAAATATATCAGTTGTATTGGAAAATATGACTCAGTTCGGTAAGCAGAGTATTATGGCGCAAAAATATATTCCCGAAATCGTAGATGCTGGTGACAAACGCATACTTATTGTAGATGGCGAAGCAGTGCCATATGCTTTAGCAAGAATTCCAAAGCTTGGAGAAACGCGAGGAAATCTTGCTGCAGGTGGATCAGGGATTGGAGTTGAACTAACAGATCGTGATAAATGGATATGTCAACAAGTGGGGCAAACACTAAAAGATAAAGGATTGATTTTTGTCGGTCTTGATGTAATTGGCGACTACTTAACTGAAATCAATGTCACAAGCCCGACGTGTATTCGAGAGCTGGATGCGCAGTATAATTTGAATATCGCAGGATTATTAATGGATGCTATTGAGCAGCGAATCTTAAATAATGCAAATTAAAATACTTTTTCTATTTCTTGCATTTTTACTTGTTGCTTGTGAGAAAAAAGAGCCAGAACTTCCGGTATTTGAGGAGCAAATGTTGCTCATGGGAACTGTGATTAACATCAGTATTTATGGCGAAACAGAACAAAAATCTCAAAAAGTTTTCCATGATTTATTAAAAGATTTTAAATATATGCATGTTGCTTGGAGCCCACAAAATAAAGGCTCTTTGAAGCGTGTGAATAATTTATTGCCGTTGCAAGCGCCGTTCTCAATCGGCCCTGCAGTGCAGGATATGATTGAAAAGGCCACTGAAATTTCGATTCAGAGTGAAGGTTTGTTTAATCCTGCGATAGGCAAAATTATTAATTTGTGGGGTTTTTCATCAAAAGAATTACCAACGGGTCCGCCGCCTGATAAAGGCTTGATTAAAAAAATACTTGAACAAAATCCTCAAATGACAGACTTAAAAACAACACCATTAAGCGTTGTTTCAAGTAATGAAGCAGTGCAACTGGACCTTGGTGCATATGCCAAAGGTTACGGTGTAGATAAAGCAATGGAATACCTAAAATCTGTGGGCGTAAATAATGTGATTATTAATGCCGGTGGTGATTTAAGAGCGATTGGTAGCAAAGGCAGCAAACCTTGGTCGATAGGTATTCGGCATCCTCGTGGAGAAGGAGTCATCGCGGGTATTGAAATTAAAGGTGACGAAAGTATTTTTACTTCCGGTGATTACGAGCGATTTTATGATTATCAAGGTGAGCGATATCATCATATTCTCGATCCACGTACAGGTTATCCCGCAGATCAAACCACATCAGTCACTGTATTGCATGAAAATGCAGCTTTAGCTGATGCAGCGGCTACGGCATTATTTATTGCAGGGCCAGAAAACTGGCAGCGAATTGCTAAAAAAATGTCCATTGATCACGTTATGTTGATTGACAAAGTGGGCAAGGTATATGTTACAGCGAAAATGGAAAAGAGATTAAATTTTGTAAATAGACAATCTTTAGACATGGTTGTGGTGCAATGATTAATCTCACCTCGGCTGATAAGGTGATTTTATTGATGTCGGTTTTAATCTTGGCCGCTTTGTATTATTTTACCTGGTCAAATGGAGAATCAAACCGCTATGCCTCGCTATACGTTGCTGATGAAAAGCGCTACATTATTGATTTATTTGAAGAAAAAATCCTAACTATTGATGGTGTTCAAGGTGTGAGCAAGCTGGAAGTCGCTGAAGGGAGAATTCGATTTATTGAATCACCGTGTAGTAGTCATTTTTGTATTCGTAGTGGTTGGTTAAATCAAACCATTGGATTAATTGCTTGTTTGCCAAATGGCATAAATGTACATTTTTCAAATAAGAATAAAACCTACGATGCCATCAATTTTTAGTTTGATATGTCGATAAACTCTTAACAAACATGCAACTACGTTTAAACCCATCGGTCAAAGATAACCAAATTGCAGCATTGGCTGCCCTGGCTATTGGCATTCATGTGTTGGAAAGCGTATTGCCTAGCCCGTTACCAGGTCTAAAGCCGGGATTTGCGAACATTATTACACTGATTGCGTTCGCTAAATATGGTTTAGAAGCTGCAGCTTGGGTGTCAGTGCTGAGAGTATTAGTAGGTAGTTTGATTATTGGTACTTTTCTGTCACCTACTTTTGTATTAAGTTTAAGTGGTGCACTGGCGAGTATTGTTGTGCTCTGGTTTGTGACGAAAATAAAGAAAATAGAGATTAGTCTTTTTGGTATCGCCGTATTGATGGCAATGGCGCATGTGTTTGCTCAGTTTATTGTGGTTTACTGGTTTTTTATTCCACATGAGGCGTTGATAAATATTTTGCCAATTTTGTTATCTGCAGCAGTAATTTTCGGTGTGCTTAATGGTGTAATCGCAAGTAAAGTTTATGAGAAATTAAAACCTGAATGTTAATACCATCAATCGTACAGAAAAAAATTAATTACGAACCCAGTCACTTTATGTTAGCAATGATTGGTGCTGCAGCTATTCACACATTAGTTATTTTTGGCGTAAATTTCGGCGGCTTTGAAGAACCTGAAGAAAATAAAATTATTCCGCGAATGGAAGTGACGTTGGTGAATACGCGCAGTGAGAATGTTCCGGAAAATGTAGATTATCTTGCTCAGGAAAATCAGGAAGGCGGTGGAAACACTCAGGAAAAAGCCCGACCAGAGACGCCTTTTGCCCCCCTTATTCCTAAAGAAGTGATTGACATAACAACGCCAACGCCTCCACAAATGTCTGTGCCGAAGGAAGAACGGGCTACTCGTAGTGAATTGATGACACAGGAGTTCGCTAAAGAAACTGTTGTGGCGGATCTTATGCCGGAAGAAAAAAACGAAGTAAAAGAAATTGATGTTACCGAGCTGATTAGTCAGGCGAAAGCCATTGCCAGTCTTGAAGTAGAGCTTGGTGAATCAATGAAGCAATATTCGAAAATGCCACGTCGGAAATTTATTTCGGCTGCGACCAAAAAGTACAAATACGCGACATATATGGAAAGTTGGCGTAAAAAAGTAGAAAAAACTGGTAATCTGAACTTTCCTAAAGAAGCCAAACGTCGAAACTTATCTGGCAGTTTGATTATGGATGTAGCGATCAACACAGATGGGACAATTCGTAGCATCAAGATTGCTCGCTCTTCGGGACACAAACTTCTTGACGATGCAGCTTTGAGTATTGTGCATCTGGCCGCTCCATTTGCACCTTTACCCCCAAGTATTCGCAAAGAAGCGGATATTTTACATATAACCCGAACCTGGAAATTTCTAGGCGGGGATAAAATTTCTGCTCGATAAACTTAGCTTGCAGTTGCGGGTCAAGTTAACGATACTATACAAATGACAGAAACTTCCTATCTAGGTGGGCATTTCTTAATTGCCATGCCAAATCTGCAAGATCCTAATTTTCTCCGTAGCGTGACTTATATCTGCGAACATAATGCTGAAGGTGCCTTTGGTATTGTCATTAATCGTGAATTGGACGCGAATATTGATGAAATATTTGAAGAATTAAAACTAGAATGTGTTGCAGATAATCCGCATCTCGCAGAAAGAGTTTATATCGGTGGCCCTGTAGATGCAGAGCGTGGCCTGGTTTTGCATCGACCTGTTGGGCAATGGAAATCTACGCTGATTCAAAATGGTGAGCTAGCTGTAACATCATCTATGGATATATTAACTGCAATTAGCCAAAATGAAGGACCTGATGACTTTATTATGGTTTTAGGGTATGCAGGCTGGGGTGCAGGTCAGTTAGAGGCAGAAATGGCTGCTAATGCTTGGTTAAGTGGTCCGGCAGATATGAATGTCATATTCGATACACCAGTTAATCAACGCTGGGATAAGGCGGCACAGTTGCTAGGTGTTGATATGAGTTTAATGTCCAGTGATATTGGTCATGCCTGATCAGCTTAATGCTACTGAAATAAAAACAATATTGGGATTTGATTTTGGCTTAACCAAAATTGGTGTAGCCGTAGGTCAAATGGTGACAAAAACTGCTTCTCCCTTAACGCTTCTTGGTGCTCAAGATGGCGCACCCCAATGGACTGAAGTTCAGAAATTGATTGAAGAATGGTCGCCACAACTGCTAGTTGTGGGATATCCATTACAGATGGATGGTACAAAACAAGCTGTATCTAAAGCAGCTAAACGATTTGGGAACCGTTTAGCTGGGCGTTTTCAGCTGCCGGTAGAGTGGGTGGATGAGCGATTAAGTTCCTATGATGCGGAATTATATCTTGCTGATTTAAATAAATCGTCAGAAAGTGATAAACTAAATCTTGATACCATCTCCGCGAAGTTAATTATTGAACAATGGTTCAATCAACTTGATGCAAATTAAATTATGACAACATATGATGTGGGGGCCATGTTGGATGATATGGCTCAGCAGTTAAAGCAGCTTTATGTCGGGCAAGACCCGTTAATGATTGGTATCCACACGGGTGGTGTGTGGGTTGCGGAGCAATTGCATGCCGCAATGGGTTTGTCTCAGCCTTTAAGTAGTTTAAACATTTCTTTTTATCGTGATGATTTTACCCGAATTGGTATGCATCCTCAGGTAAATCCCTCAGTCATTTCTGGCAGTGTTGAAGATCAACCTATCATTTTAGTGGATGATGTACTTTACACAGGTCGGACCATTCGAGCTGCACTCAATGAGATTTTTGATTATGGTCGTCCTGGATCGATTCGTCTGGCAGTGTTAGTGGACCGTGGTGGAAGAGAATTGCCAATCCAAGCTGATGTGATTGGTAAAAAAATGACTCTGGATGTTGGTGAACAAATAAAATTATCTGGACCGACTCCCTTGGAGTTAAGTATTATTCAGTCTGAGGGCATTTAAGTAATTTATGAGTTATCGGAATAATATTCAGCTAACAAAAGACAAGAAATTACGTCATTTCCTTTCTATTGAAGGATTACCTCGAGCTGTTTTAAATGAAATTCTGGATACAGCTGAAAACTTTTCCAGTGTTGCTGATCAAGCTGTTAAAAAAGTACCTATCCTACGCGGTAAAACCATTGTTAATTTGTTTTTTGAGAACAGCACTAGAACTCGAACCACATTTGAATTAGCGGCTAAACGACTTTCCGCTGATGTATTAAATTTGAATATCAGTGTCTCGGCCACGTCTAAAGGTGAGTCCTTGCTGGATACCTTGAGCAATCTAGAAGCAATGCAAAGCGACATGTTTGTCGTCAGGCATGCGAAAAGTGGTGCAGCTCAATTTATTGCTCAAAATGCTCCGCCACATATTAGCGTGATTAATGCGGGTGATGGAAATCATGCTCATCCGACCCAAGCTATGTTAGATATGTTTACTATTCGTCGCCATTTCGAAGATTTTTATCCACTGAAAGTCGCTATTGTCGGTGACATATTGCACTCCCGGGTTGCACGATCTCAAATTCATGCTTTAACCACATTGGGTGCCAATGAAGTTCGTGTGATTGCACCGAAAACTCTGATTCCTACAGATATTCATACTCTGGGAGTACATGTGTATCATGATTTACCAAGCGGTTTGAATGATGTGGATGTGGTTATTATTTTACGACTGCAAAAAGAAAGAATGGACGGAGCTTTCTTGCCGAGTGAAAAAGAATATTTTCATACTTATGGCTTAACAGAAGAGAAATTAGCATATGCGAAGCCAGAAGCCATTGTTATGCATCCTGGTCCTATAAATCGCGGTGTGGAAATTGAATCTAGCGTTGCAGATGGACCGCGCTCAGTTATATTAAAACAAGTGACCAATGGGATTGCGGTGCGTATGGCCATTATGTCCATGGCTATGGGGAGTTATTCCGCCGCAAGGGAGGGAGCGACCTAATGCGTATTTTGATTCAAAATGGTCGTGTAATAAATCCTAAAACCCAATTTGATGCCAAAGCCGATGTCTGTGTAGAAAACGGAAAAATTATTGCAATTGGCCAAATGCCTATTGGTTTTGTGTCAGATCAGACCATTGATGCAAGTGGTCAATATGTTTTTCCTGGAATTATCGATTTGTGTGCGCGACTACGAGAACCTGGATTTGAATATAAGGCGACAATCGCAACCGAAACAGCTGCAGCTGCTAGTGCTGGTATAACCACATTATGTTGTCCGCCTGATACGGTGCCTGTCATTGACAACCCAACGGTTGTTGAAATGATTCGATATCGTGCACAGCAAAGTCAAAAGGCGAGAGTGCTAAGTATTGGTGCACTGACTCGAGGATTGGAAGGCAATCAAATTAGTGAAATGGTGGCTTTAAAAGAAGTGGGTGCCGTAGCGGTGAGTAATGCGTTGAAGCAGGTAGAAAATACCTTAGTCATGCGGCGTGCAATGGAGTATGCCTGCTCTCATGATTTAACTGTATTTTTATTTGCAGAAGATCCATGGTTAAAAGGGACAGGTTGCGCTCATGAAGGCGCAGTGAGTACGCGTATGGGTCTGGAAGGAATTCCAGAAATTGCGGAGACTATTGCTGTTGCTCGAGATTTAGCTTTGGTGGAGCAAACGGGCGTGCGTGCGCATTTTTGTCATTTGTCATCAGTTAAAGCGGTGAAAATGATTGCTCGAGCTCAATTTGATGGGCTACCTGTAACCTCCGATGTTTCTGCTCATCAATTGCATTTGACGGATATGGAGCTAGGTGAGTTCAGCTCTTTATATCACGTGCGTCCACCGCTTCGATCAATTCGAGATCGTGATGGATTACGTCGTGGATTACAAGAAGGAAGTGTACAAGTCATTTGTTCCGACCATCAACCTCATGAGCTAGATGCGAAAATTGGCCCTTTTAGTACGACTTCGCCTGGAATATCATCTTTAGAAACTTTATTGCCGCTGACCATGAGGCTGGTAAACGAAAACTTACTTAATTTAAGTGCTGGTATCGCCTGTTTAACATCAGAGCCTGCAAAAATTCTGGGGCTAGACCTGGGTAATCTAGAAATTGGGTCTACTGCGGATATTTGTATTTACAACCCTAAAGAAGTCTGGAGTTTTACTGAAGAAAATATTCAGAGTGAAGGTGTAAACTCACCATTTTTAGGTTGGGAGTTTGAAGGGCGAGTGACTCATACTTTATTTGAAGGGAAAGTAGTTTACAATTTAAATGCTTAGGGGATTTTAATTGTTCTGAATTAATGAAGCATGACGTAGTACTTCTGATGTTTTAGCATTTGGATCATGAGGTTTGCTCAGTTTAATCATTAATCGTAATTCATTAGCAGAGTCTGATTGTCTTAATGCTTCCTCATAAGTGATTTCACCTTTGTCGTATAAGTCAAATAAGCTTTGATCAAATGACGACATTCCCAGTTGTTTTGATTTTTCAATAACACCACGCAATTCATGAATTTCATTGCGCAATATGTGATTCGAAACCAAGGGAGTATTCAGCAGGCATTCCACTGCGACACGCCGGGTGTTGCCATCTTTGGCTGGAATGAGGCGTTGAGCAATAATGGATTTTAGACTTAAGGATAAATCTAGAGAGATTTGTTTTTTTTGTTCGTCAGGAAAAAAACTCATGATGCGATCAAATGCCTGATGACTATTACTTGCATGTAAGGTTGCAAGACAGAGATGTCCTGTTTCAGCAAATTGTAAGGCTTGTGACATGGCTTCTTTACTGCGAATTTCACCAATAACAATTAAATCTGGCGCTTGTCTTAATGCATTTTTTAAAGCGATTTCAAAGCTATTGGTGTCAATACCTACTTCTCTTTGAGTAACAATGCATGACAGTGGTTTGTGCACAAATTCAATGGGATCTTCAATCGAAATGATGTGGCCACTGCTATGTTTATTGCGTTGATTAATCATTGCCGCCAAAGTCGTTGATTTACCGGCTCCCGTAGCACCGACAATGAGTACTAAACCTTGACGGTACATGGCAATATCTTTGAATATTTCAGGTAAATTTAATTCTTCAATATTGGGGATGTTAGTTTCAATGCGACGTAAAACCATACCGATCTGATTTTGATGTCGATAAACGTTCACTCGGAATCGACCAATATCATCAGGATTAATGGCAAAGTTGGCTTCATTATACCGCTCGAAATCACGCTTCTGATCTGAAGGCATGATTCGAAAGATGATTTTTTTTGCTTGATCTGAAGTTAAGTTGGTGTTTGAAATAGGATTAATTTTTCCGTGAATTTTTAAACTCGGCGGAATGCCCGAGCTGATAAAAAGATCAGAGGCCTTTTTATCGCACATTAATTGTAATAATGAATTAAAATCCATTGTGTTATTTTAATAAATGCATCTATAACAAGATGCATTTCAATTCCCCATGTTTCTATTGTTATTCAGGCCAATGCATTTTACGCTTGACCGATATGATTTTAAAATTGTTCTTTAGATATAGCTTTACTTCGTGCTTCTGAGCGGCTAATTACACCGCGATGTACAAGCTCCATTAATGCTTGATCCATTGTTTGCATGCCTGTCTGTTGCCCGGTTTGTATGGCCGAATACATTTGCGGCACTTTATTTTCTCGAATTAAGTTACGTATCGCAGGTGTACCAAGCATGATTTCATGTGCTGCGACGCGCCCACCACCCGATTTTTTCATGAGCGCTTGAGAAATAACGGCCTGTAGTGATTCAGAAAGCATAGCACGTACCATGTCTTTTTCTGAAGCGGGGAATACATCCACAATCCTATCGATTGTTTTTGCGGCGGAGCTAGTATGTAATGTACCAAAGACTAAATGACCTGTTTCTGCCGCGGTTAATGCGAGACGAATGGTTTCCGGGTCACGCATTTCCCCAACCAGAATTGCATCGGGATCTTCACGTAATGCGGAGCGTAGTGCTTCATTAAATCCGAGCGTATCTCGATGAACTTCACGTTGATTTATCAGGCATTTTTTACTTTCATGAACAAATTCGATAGGGTCTTCGATAGTTAAAACGTGACCACTTTGGGTCTCATTTACATGATTGATCATAGCAGCCAATGTCGTGGACTTACCTGAACCTGTTGGACCAGTGACCAGTACCATTCCTCGATGAGCTTCTACCATTTCTTCAAATATTGGGGGGCAACCCAAATCATTTAGCGTCAATATTTTGGTGGGAATGGTTCTAAATACAGCGCCTGCGCCGCGATTATGATTAAATGCATTGACACGAAAACGAGCAAGCCCAGGAATTTCGAAAGAGAAGTCGTTTTCATAAAACTCTTCAAATTCTTTACGCTGTTTGTCGTTCATAATGTCGTAGATTAAGCTATGAACAACTTTGTGTTCTAATGGTGGTACATTTATTCGTCGTATATCACCATCTACTCGAATCATTGGCGGTTCGCCCGCTGATAAATGTAAGTCAGACGCCTGATTTTTAACACTAAAAGCCAATAATTCTGAAATATCCATGTTTTGCCTCTAAACGATTGTTA
>Ga0316207_10001090_pt1 | contig 36102 bp, 31 predicted proteins | sample 6weekpyrite_MG_FD_204943 | JGI IMG/M metagenome (GOLD analysis project Ga0316207, IMG submission 204943) | Microbial mat bacterial communities from mineral coupon in-situ incubated in ocean water Damariscotta River, Maine, United States -... | ecosystem: Environmental > Aquatic > Marine >... | reverse complement strand
AAACCTGACTTAACCCCAGCCCGGAACCTTTTTCACCTTTTGTCGAATAAAAAGGATCAAATATTTTTGCTATTATTTCTTTATCAATACCGCAACCGGTATCCTTAAATTCTAGTAATACATAATCTCCCGCCGGCAAGTCTAACTCTCTAGTCTCACTCTCCTGTAAATTTTTGTTACGCGCCTGTATTATTAATTGACCAACTGACTCTATCGCGTGCATTGCATTAATACTTAAATTAATTACAGTATCCTCCAGCTCGCTGGCATCTAGTTTAACGGGCCATAAATCATCTTCTAGAGATAACCCAAGATTAATACGCGGCGTGAGCATTTTCTCGATCATATTTTTCTGTGAGATCAACACGGCTTTGATATCCAGCACTTTCTTTTCAGATGATTTCTGTCGCGAAAAAGACAGTAATTTTTTGCTAAGTCTGGCACCACGTTCAGCAGCATGTATTATTTCATGAGTATACTCATCCAGTTTCAATGCGAGCTCAGGCGTACTGGAAAAACTATCTTGTAGACTATCTATTAGCTCGGCATAACCCAAAATAACAGCCAGCGTATTATTATAGTCATGTGCAATGCCTCCTGTTAGTTTACCCAAGGCGCTCATTTTCTGATCTTGACTAATAATACCTTCCGCCTGTTTTCTATCCGTAATATCATGTGCAATACCTTCAACATGGATTACTTTGTCGTCAGAATCAAAAACAGGGGTTTCCTTTACTTCAAGCCAGGATATCGAACCATCTTTGTTATGTGTTTCAACCTCATAGGGAGATTGCTCTTCACCTTTTATGCTTAGCTGAGAATATCGTTCAACATCTTTATTTACTGGGTTAGTTGTTAGGTATTCAGAATAATGCTCAAGAAACTCTTCCGGCTTATAACCAAGTACTCGCTCTACTGACGGGCTAACATAGGTAAAAACTCCTTCAGTATTATGCGTATAAAAGAAATAATAATCCTGAACCGACTCAACCAGATGACGATATTTTTCTTCACTTAATTCAAGCGCTCTCTGTTCCTGCGCCAAGGCGACGTTTTTCTGATCAAGCTTATGCCTAACAGAATGAATGTGCATGTCATCAAGTTCACTTTCATTCTTTTGTAGCCCATGAATAACTGACTTGCCATTTTGCAACAAGTTAAGTTCATCGTGAATAATTGCCATCAGAGCTTGCGGCTCAATCGGTTTAACAAGAAAACGGGAGGCTCCCAAGGCAAGACCCAGTTCCTCATCCTGATGTTCAATATAAGTAGCCGTGTAAAAAATAAACGGGATACTTTTTAATTCATTATCCTTTTTAACTTCTCTACATAACTCAAAACCATCCATCTCAGGCATCATAATGTCGGAAATAATTAAATCAGGCGTATTATTTCGCGCCGTATTTAGTGCTTGCTTGCCATTTACTGTGCTAATAACTTCATAGCCCTCACCAAGTAATGCCATTTCAAGCATTATCCTTGAATCTTCGGTGTCCTCGGCAATAAGTATTTTCATTATGTATTATTAATAACGGCCTGAATTTGCTGAATCACATGCATTGGATCAATCGGCTTCTCGATATAAGCATCACAACCGGCGGCAAGCAATTTTTCACGATCTCCCGACATAGCATAGGATGTCATTGCGATAATAGTGACATTGGCCATATCATCGTCCAAAGACCTGATCTCCTTTAGTACACTATTACCAGAAATATCAGGAAGCTGAATATCAAGAATCACAAAATCAGGTTTTTTCTCAATAGTTAGCTTAATACCACTCTTGCCAGTTTGAGCCCATATAGTTTCATAGCCAGCATTTTGCAATAAGCTAACTATTAAGACCATATTATCTTCATTATCTTCGATAATGAGAGCCGTTTGTTTTTTATTTTCTGTCATAGAATTATCCACAATGGAACATCAATCAGAAATCTTAATTGGAATAACCAGGCTAAAAGTACTCCCCTCGCCTGGCTTACTTTTAACTGAAACTTTACCGCGCAATAATTCTTCAGTAATTTTCTTAGTCAGGTAAAGCCCAAGCCCTGTACCCCCAGCTTTCACTTTCAAAATAGAATCCAGCCGCTCAAATGCATCAAACAATTTAGGAAGATCTTCCTCGGGAATACCAATGCCTGTATCGGTAACTGATATGTTGAGATTATTACCTTCAACAGTGCTAGCAATGATGACTGTACCATACTCGGAATACTTAACTGCATTACTCAGATAGTTCAATAAACATTGAAATAAGCGTGTACGGTCAGTAGTCAGCTCCGGCCAGCTATCTACATTAAGGTCAATACTCATACCCTTCTCATCAGCCAAAGGGCGAATACTCTCTACTGCTTCATCAACAACTTCTTTAAATGAGAACGTCTCAGCATAAAAATCAACACGCCCTGCCTCTATTTTAGAAATATCGATCACATCAGAAATAAGACTCAACAAATGGCTACCTGCACGACTAACACGCTGAAGGCTATCCTTCTGCTTATCATTTAGATCACCCGGTATTTCTTGCAAAAGTATGCCACTAAAGCCAATAATCGAGTTTAGTGGTGTACGTAGCTCATGTGACATAGATGCGATAAACATAGATTTAAGCTTATCAACCTCAAGTAACTTTTTGTTAGCCTTTTCAACTGATTCTCTCGCATGCATTTCAACGCGGCGGGCTGCATTTAATTGTCTATTAAGCACGCCAAGCTTGTGATTCCAAAAAACAAAAACAACTAATAAAATAAAAACAACTAACAAGATTTTCCATAGTAAATCATAATCAAAACCATGCTCATATCGCACGCCAATCCACTGGTTATAAATTGCATTCTTTTCAGTTTCGGGAATAGCGTTTAGCGCTTTATTCAAAATTGAAACAAAAATAGGCCAATCTGGACGAACACCCATAGATTGTTCATATTGAAATGGCGTCTTGCCAATAATCTTTAGATGCGTGTAACCAAGCTTCCCAATATAATGATTGGTCACCAGAATATTGCCTACATAAGCATCAATTTCACCACTTGATAGTAAATTTAATGCAGAGACAGGATCAGGTGTTTTCACCAGGTTAATCCCCGGGTAATTTGACTCCAGTAGTTCCTCCGTTGCATAACCCTTCACCACAGCTACTTTTTTTTCATTTAATTCTTTCATCGAAAGAACAAATGGTGCTTGATTTCCCCCGAAAATAGCCATTGGATATTGCGTATAGCTTTCAGTAAATTCAATATAACTTTCACGCTTCGGGGTTCTGTTTAGTGAAGTAAAGAAATCAATATCACCGTTTTTAAACCCTTCGACCATCTCTGTCCATGACTTATCTTTTACAATTTCAAAATTTATACCCAGCATGCTTTCAAGTAATTTAATGTACTCAGCAGAGATCCCCTGATGCTCACCTTTTTCATCAATAAACTCGATGGGTGCCCAGTTAGGATCCGATGCCGTTCGGATAACCGGGTGTTCAGCCAACCAAGCGCGTTCCTGATTACTCAGTTTAACAACCGGATCAAATAGCTGGGCTTCAGCTTGGGTTACATAGGATTGAGTCCAACGACCAAAGATATCTATTACATCTTTATCAGAAAAAGTTCTTAGTGCCTTATCAAGGATTGAGGCTAACTCGGGCCAGTCATTGCGCACACCAAAACGTTGCTCAGATTGCCCCTTGGAATAAAGACCTGAAAAACCGAGATTGAGTAACCCCGTTTGACCGATCAAGTGCGTCGCAGTACCAATAGCACCGATTGTAGCCTCTGCTTTGCCAGTAGAAACAGCCTCTAGTGCCTCAGTTAAGTCATTAACATAATAAGGTTGAATATTGCTGACCTCTTTAAGGACAACCTTGGTCATTGAATAATTCTTAATAAGCGCAATCTTCCTCCCGGACAGGTGCTCAGGAAGATAGATCGACTGCATATTCTCTTTAGAAGTAATTATATACTGTGCCAGTGAAATATACGGTTTCGTAAAATCAAACCATTCTTTACGCGAGTCCAGCTTCACAAGCGTTGCAATCACATCTACTTCTCGTTGTTGCGCTGCAGTATAAAGTTTTTGCCATTGTCCCTCAGGGTAAATTTCAACAGCAATACCAATACGCTTGGCTTGTTCACGAATATAATCTACGGCGATACCAATAAACTCACCTTGCTTATTGCGAAAACTATAAGGTGGATAATTTTCATCAAATGCAACACGAATGGTTTTATGCGTTTTAAGCCATGCTCTTTCTTTTATTGAAAAAGCAATTTTAGCTAAACCCCTCTTCTTATAGGTATCCCATTTTGCCAGAATAATATGGCGTTCTTCCTGACCGATATCATCGAGCACTTTTTGTAATATATTACGCAGAATTAATTGATCTTTACGAACACCAATAGCATTGGTCGATGATGTTTCGTTTATTTTCCCATAAGCCTTAATACCAGCAATAACTTCAGACTCAATAACATACGATGCAACTGCACGATTGCCGACATAAGCATCGACCTCCCCTATTGTTAATGCATCAAGAACGTCACTGGTTGTATTGTATTCCCTTACCTCGATATCCGGGTATTGTTTTTCCAGCAACTTAACAATAAAAAAGCCTCGTTCTGCGCCAACTCTCATACCTTTAAGATCATCCAGACTATCTAAGTACTTAGAATCTTTTCTGGCAAAAATAGCATGCGGAATGCTCACATATGGGCGAGTGAAATTAAAAAATTCCTCACGTTCAGGTTTAGGCGTAATTCCCAGTAATGCATCCAGCTTTTTTTGTTTTACGCTGGCATATATCTCTTCCCATGGAGCAGAGACAATTTCAATTGAATTATTAAGACGTCGATTAAGTGCCTCAATAAAACCAGCATCAATCCCGCGTGATATACCACTCTGATCAACGAAGCTCATCGGCGGCCACGCATCCATCACACCAATACGAATTTTAGGGTGAGATTCCAGCCACTGTTGTTCTGTATTAGTGAACTTCAGCTGATTGCTGCCGATTACATTACTATTATTGGGGGTTATTGCTTCCGTTACGGCGTTGGCAAGCTGAACCTGAAGGAGCATTCCACAGAATGCTCCTACCATGACAAGCAGACATTGATAAGTACGAGTGCTAAATTTCATATAAAAAGCACAACTTCTATTATTTTTATTGATTCTACACAGTATATAACAATATTAAAGAAATAAAGTTAGGACAAAAGTACCTGATTTATTACTCTTGGCTTAGATATTTATTCAGGATAAATGGAATTAAAAAGAGAACGGACAGTCATTTTTACAATACGTTATTAACCCCCCACCAAATTTTCCTTGCAGGATAAGATACACACCTTTTTAATTATTCCTGATGTCACAATCACCGGCATAATTAACTGTTCCACATAGTTCACCCACATTCATATCAATCTCGTTAAATATCACTTTTACTTTCGTCTAACCCAACAATGAATTTATGCTGCGGAGCAATTACTTAACTGCAACTGTGGTGGTTCGGTGTGAAAGGTAAATGGTGCGGCCCGACTCAATACGCTTAAACCTAAAACACCGCGTGCGCCCCCTTTGATAACGGCAACTTCAACATCATTAAAGAGACAATCACTACCCACTTTCAAACTACTTATCCGGTAGACAGGCACTTTGATACTTGAGCCATCGGCTAGGATACCAGTCATCAACCGCACGAAAACGGCTTGCTGTTTGTCTAATAATTTCCCTAGTGTTTCATCTGAAATAGTGACATGACTAGCACCCGTATCAATCACAAATTCCTCACTTGGCTGGTCGCCAATGGTAACGCTCACATAGAAAGTTGCGGCACTATGCTTGACCGTAGGAACAGTTACATTGGAACCTGCATTCACTGTAATTGCAGGCAGCAATATTAACAAAAACAACCATTTCCAATTCCACATACCACGCTCTCCGTTAAGTAAGACCTTCTCTGGCTTATATATTCTTATATCGTAGAGAAACACATAAACTATATACATCACAGTGATATTCAATCATAGACCTTATTTGGTATGATAAGCATCTTATTGATTATATAGCGCTAAAACATGCTTATCGCCTTCGGACTCATCCTCATCCTCGCCATTATTTTCGGCCCACAATACTGGGTGACACATGTATTGAAAAAATACAGCGTCCAACAGGATCACTTCCCGGGAACAGGGGGCGAACTTGCCGAGCATCTTATTCAGAAACATGAATTACATGGCGTTAAGGTAGAGACAACCAAGTCTGGCGATCATTATGACCCAACAGACAAAACCGTACGTCTCACAGAGGATAAATTCAACGGTAAATCACTCACGGCGATTACCGTTGCTGCTCACGAAGTGGGCCATGCTATTCAGCATCGCAATGGCTATCTTCCTTTTGAATTAAGACAACGCGTTGTTTTTGTTGCTATGGCCGCTGAAAAAGTTGGCGCCTTGGCCATGATAGCGCTTCCTTTACTGGCGCTGGTTTCTCGTTCGCCAAGACTCGGGATAATTATGTTTATTATTGCTATTGGCAGCATGTTGATCGGCACATTGGTTCACTTTATTACGTTACCGGTTGAATGGGATGCCAGTTTCAAACGTGCCCTTCCCATTCTCAAACAAGGTGAATATATTTCTGACAGGGAAATGAAACATGCTAACAAGATCCTCAAGGCTGCAGCACTGACCTATGTATCAGGTTCATTAGCTAGCCTCTTAAATCTGGGACGATGGATTGCAATCTTAAGGCGTTAGTCATTTCTTAGTGGCTTTGTTCTGCTATATTTGAGTAGCTATAAATAAAAAAATAATTCGAGAAACATCGCAATGAACGACAGCATCTCATCAAAAATTCGTAAACTTATCGGACAAGGCGAATGTCTATCCGCCTATGATCTAGCAAGCTCTCAGCTTGAACAGGATGAAACCGATGAGGAGCTTCAGTATCTTTCCGTATTATCACTTGCACGCTCCGGTGCAACAAATCTGGCACAAAAACTTTTTACACAATTTGATTTTTCTGGTTCAAGTAATGAGGATTATGCGGCGCTGGGTGCACGCTTGAGCAAAGATATTGCTCTACAAACAAATAATGCATTGCAATTAGAACATGCAGCGAAGCAATACCATGATGTTTTTCTGCGTACCGGTGGTTATTACACTGCTATCAATGCAGCCAGTCTCTATAAATTATCAGGAGATCATGCATTAGCTAATGAACTGGCAAAAACAACTTTAAACCTCTGTGAAGCAGACACTGCTGGCGAAGGCATTGGGGAGTATTATCGACAGGTCAGCATGGCCGAAGCTTTATTAGTGCTTGATGACACAAAAGCGGCTCAACCACTGCTGGCATCGGCCAGAGCATATGTAGGAGGTGACTATGCCGCGCTGGCAACAACCCGTCGTCAACTAGCGCTACTCATTCCCGAGAATGAACTACAGCTACTTAGCATTCTCACCCCACCTGGAGTCATACACTTTTGCGGCCACATGATATCGAATTCGAACGATTCAGGCCGTTTTCGGCCTCAAGCAGAGCAAACCGTAAAAGACGCCATCGTAACGCAACTGTCATCTCTTAATATTGGTTTCGGTTATGGCTCACTTGCCAATGGTGCAGATATTTTATTTGCCGAAGCCTTACTTGAACACAAGGCTGCATTACATATTGTGTTGCCTTTTGATATGGATGAATTTATTAATATTTCTGTTAAACCTGCGGATGAAAAATGGCTTGATCGTTTTCATTACTGTATCGATAACGCTGAATCAGTCAGCTACTCATGTGATGGCAGCTATCTTGGCGATAACACCCTATTTCATTACGCAACACGTTTAGCTATGGGACTAGCAAAACAAAAGGCCAACAATCTGGAAACCACTGTAAAACAACTGGCTGTGTGGGATGGTGAAATAACACAGGGTTGCGCTGGTACTTATGCAGATATTCAAACCTGGCAGTTACAAAACAGCCAGAGTATTTTAATAAGTGCAGCTGATGGCCACTTATTGTCTCCACCAGACAAACAGGACGTTATCTCAGAAGAACTGAATAATGGTCAACGTCGTGCACATGCAATGTTATTTGGTGATGTAAAAGGTTTTAGTAAGCTCAACGATGAACAAATTCCTGCTTTTGTGACACAGTTATTTGGCACTCTGGCAAGTAGTCTTGAGGTATTTAACTCATCAATTTTAAGCACCAACACCTGGGGTGATGGTTTATTCGTCGTCTTTGATGATGCACTGTCAGCAAGCGAATGTGCTATTAATTTACAACTAGCGATGCAAAACCTCGACCTGGCTGCTCTCGGTCTGCCCTCTCATCTTGCGCTACGTCTTGGTGTACATTATGGGCCTGTTTATGAACTCAACGATCCTGTGCTACATCGCGCTAATTATTTTGGTGCACATGTCACTAAAGCCGCTCGCATTGAGCCGATCACGCCTGAGGGCGAGGTTTACGTAACACGGCAACTGGCTGCTGAGCTTGCATTAATTGAGCACTGTGATTTTACCACTGAGTACGTAGGGGTCGTACCCACGGCAAAGAAATACGGTGATATGCCAATGTATTTATTGCAGAGAAAACTGACAACAAGCTAACTAATTTAGGCTATGCTCTAGCCATAGCTATAAACAAGAATAATTAAGTACATGCAAAAAATCAGATTGTTTGTTTCATCCCCAACCGATGTTGCTGCTGAACGTCGTCGCGTCGATAATGTCGTTAATCGATTAAAACTTGATTATGAAGGCGTAGAATTTGAAGTAATCCGCTGGGAAGAAGCTTTTTATACAGCCCGCAGCACCTTTCAGGATCAAATAGCCTCCCCCGCCGATGTCGATGTGGTGCTCTGTATTCTATGGAAACGCCTGGGAAGCCCGCTCCCTGATGATTACCAACGCGAGGATGGCAGTACGCCGACCGGTACAGAATACGAATTTGAAACAGCGATGGAAGCAGCCTTGTCTGGTGAATTACCGGATATTCTCGTCTATCGCAAAACGGCTTCAATCTCTTTTACTGCTGAGCATGTCGAACAGGAACAAGCCGAGTTACAGTCATTAGAAAGCTTCTGGCGACGCTGGATTCAAAATGAGAAAGGCCATTTCACGGCCGGTTTCAAACCCTTTGAAAATACCGATGAATTTGAACAACAGCTAGAAAAAGATCTACGCGCCTGGCTAAAGCGCCGTTTTCATCATGTCACCTGGCCAGAGAGCAAGGGTTCTCCCTATCGTGGTCTTGATGTTTTTGATGAAGAACACGCAGCCATTTATTTTGGCCGCCGCAGAGCAATAAATGAAGTCCGCGCACGTCTACTCGCTAATCAACAACGAGATGGAATTGGCTTTTTATTAATTATTGGTGCCAGTGGTGCGGGTAAATCATCACTTGTACGTGCAGGTTTGATTCCTGCTCTCAAAGAAACTAACCCTATTGATGGTGTCACTGGCTGGCGTACTCTGGTATTGCGCCCTGCCGAACTCGGGACAGATCCTGTACACGGCCTGGTCAGCCAATTATACGAACACAATGTTTTACCCGAGTTAGCGCAAGGCGATTATAGCCAACCACGTGAACTGTCCGAGTTGTGGAAAAGCAGTCCGTCGATGGCAGCGAAGCCGGTCGACTCTGCTTTAAAACGCTGGGGCAAGATACTCGCTGAACAAGAACAAATGACTGACACGGCGGACACGCGTTTACTTATCACCATCGATCAATTTGAAGAATTATTTCAATTTGATACCGAACAACAAATCGCCTTCCTGAATGTAATCGACAGTTTATCGCGCAGCGGTAAAATCTGGATCATCGCCACCATGCGCAGTGATTTTTATCCGCAGTTGTTTTCGCTTCCGGAATTAATGAGTTTAAAAGATGCCTCTCGCCAGTATGATCTAAGCATTCCGCGCCCGCATGAATTACAGGAAATTATTGCTGGCCCTGCTAAAGCAGCCGGTCTAACTTTCGAACAAGACAATCACGCTGAAGGACTTGAGCAACGTCTATTAGAAGATGCTGAAGGTAATCCTGGCGCTCTACCTTTGCTTGAGTTTACGCTTGAGCGTCTTTATCAGGAACGCGATCGCGAAAACAAACAGCTTACATTTAAAGCCTATGAGCAATTAGGCGGCTTGGAAGGTGCGCTTACCCAGACCGCAGAAGAAGCCTTTACCGCAATACAAAAAAGCTTCAATGACCAGCCGGAAGCCATCTTTGCCCGTGTTATGCGTGAACTGGTCGCTATTGATGAGCAAGGCAAAGCCACTCGGCGCGTTGCGCAACTTACAAGATTTTCAGACAACAGTGATGACAAACTGCTCATCGACACCTTATTAAATAGTCGTTTACTGACCGGCTATACTGCTGAAATAAGCGGCAGCGAACAACCAGAAGCAGTTGTCAATATTACTCACGAGGCACTCATTCACCACTGGGACAGAGTGCAACAATGGTTGGAACAAGATCAGGAACTACTCCAGGTACGTGAAAGAATTGATCAGGATTGTCAGCGTTGGCTCAATGAAATTAAACGCCGCGATATGCTTGCCACCTCGGGAAAACGGCTCGAAGATATACGTTACCTGAAAACAAGTGGCTTACAACTAGAAGCTGATACAGCTGAATTTATTGATGCATCATTGATTCGAACCAAACAATTACAAAAACGTAAACGCATTCTACAGGCCAGTTTTAGTGCGATCAGTATTGCTGCCGCATTTTTTGGTGTTATTACTCTTAACTCACTCGATGAACTTGCAACCCAGCGCTATGAAGTCCGCGAGCAAAAACAGATATTAATAAAAAGCAAAGCGGATAGCACCGCGCTCATTGCCGAAACAGAGTTCGCTAAAGCAAGCCTTCTCAATAAACAAAACAATTCAACAGAAGCATTAAAAAGTTATTTCAAGGCTATCAATAATGCGCGTGTGTCAGGAGACATACGTCGCGGCAAAGTCGCAGCAGATGAAGAACAGCGTGATAATGAAAAGAACAAAGTCTATGCTGACTGGATAACTGACACATTCAGGCAACCAACCTGGGGACTGGAAAACTTAACTGAAGAGAATAAACTGGTTTCTGGAAGAAGCTTTTACCCTATTCTATCGCCGGATAAAAAAACCGTACTTATCATTCACCGAGGTGAAGATACCAATTATGCAACACTACTTCGTGTAGCTGACAAAAAACGGCTTGCTGGACCCATAGTCACCAACATAAGAATTAGACCATTTAATACTTCCGGAGCCAGTTTTTCACCCAACAGCAAAAGCCTTGCTCTTATAGTTGAAAACAAAGCTGGCAAAAAGAGCCGCTATGATGAGTCATACCTGATAAAAGTAATTGACACGGCTTCCGGTGAATTTAGAGATTTCTCTCTTGATGGTATTGATCATATACCGCTACTTGGTTTTATTAACGACAACAGCCTTTTAGTCAGTGACAATGTAAATAAATCCCTAAGGCTATGGAATATTAATCAAAACAACTCCATTATTCACTTAGAAAAAACTATCTTCGACGACGATTTAGCTATTAATGACATTGAGGTAATTAATGAAAAATTACTGCTGACTAATAACAAGACCTTATGGCAACAACAATCTGATCGCAAGTGGGAAATTATAACGATTCTTGATGACGTTAATCCTTTTGATTCCGCTACCATTGCGCCATCTCCTATCATTACCGACAAAGGATTTATTAATGTTGTTGGTCGTTATGATTCATGGCTGCCGGACTGGTTCCTGAACATTGCTTCTATTGCTATTTTAGGCAATTACGACCCGGACAGCTTTATTAGTAACTGGATAAAAATCCAGATAAGACCACGTATTGCAATCACTAACTTAATTAATAATAAAGCTGAAACCCGCTACCTTGATACGCCATTGCCAGATTCACTGAGAACATCAACCAAAACGTTTCTCTATAGCTTTGGCATATTAAAAAAACAGAACAATGATGACAGTATTATGTTCTTATCCTCTTTTATAACTCACCTTGGGAATGACGATACCTATTTATATAATTTAAAATTAAATGAGGACATTAATGACTCCAAACCCAGAAAGTTACTTTCTGGAAAATCATATGACTTTAAATTAATTACTGGAATAGCGAGAATAAACGATCATCAAATCCTTCTCTCTGCAAGCAATGGTGAATTAGATAGTTATGATGAAACAACAGGAAAAATAACCACCCTTCGTCCTAGCTCGAATATTCTCGGGATGATAGAACTTGATAAAAAAATAATATTATCATCAGATGATGGCTCATTCGTCATTGATAAATCAGCGATAGACAATAACGACAATTTAAACTTATCCGAAACATCTAAAAAGTTATTTTCAAAATATCAGTACATATACGGGAAAGAGTCCAGGTCAGGACTTTTTCCTAAAATCTATTTCGACAATAAAGCCGGATCTTTGCAAGTCAATCACAAAGAAGTTAGCAAAAAAAATCGGCGCAGAGAGGCTGATAGCCCTGTGCAATTAATAAAAGGTGATCGGGAATACCTGGAAAAAATCGGCATATTAAATAGTGACACCTCACTAAACGACAACCCAGAGAGTATTCTAGCGTCTATTAACAACAAAAACGTTCTCTCAAAGATGGTTGATCTTTCTACGGTTGAAAAAATTGCTGTCAGCAAAACACATATTGCAACAACGCATACCAACAACTCCATTAACATAATCAGTTTGGATGACAAAAAACCGATTTCTTTCAGAACCAATATAAAAGATAAAACAAATACCAGCTTTATTTCTTCACTACAGTGGCATCCTTCCAGCCCACTGTTGGCGGTTGGGAATTGGTCTGGCAATATATATTTACTCCCAGCACATAAATCGGGGAAAACCATAACAAAATCGTCTAGCAAAAATCAGGCAGCTATTACTCAGCTACGCTGGAGTCCGGATGGCAGCCTGCTCGCAAGCGGCGATCGCAATGGAAATGTTATTTTATGGGATGCATCAGATAATAAAACACCCGTTACACTACCGCATGACAGTGCAATTGGTGCCATAGACTTTTCAAGCAATGGTCAATGGTTAGTTACCGCTACAGACACTGACAAATTGTACTTCTGGCGAGCTAATGGAAAAAGAATTGGAGAACCATTACAACTAGACAATATACAGGTGCAAAACATTATTGTTAATAACGATGGTTGGGGCGTTACTATTATAGATAAATCAAATGACATTTATTTTGTCGAGGCAGGTGATCGCTTTATCCCCGATAGCATTGTTGATTATTTTGATTTATTCGCACAAAACGAACTGTTTAATCAACGTGCTAGCAAACAAAAAGCCATAGACAGGTCTTCTTTACTTGACTACTACAAGAATCCAGCAAAGGAAGACCGTTCATATTGGACGGCGATGATAAACGCGCTAATTGCATGCAAGCAACACCGTCAATGCAGTAGCAGCGAGTCCATAGATCAATATTTTAGTGCTCAGGTTACTGATAATGAATAACAAGTTTATTTCATTGATAACTAAATGGCCGTTTGCCGTTGTGATATTACGCGTTTTAGCCGCAGTCGCCCTGACTTTTGTTATTGCGTTAATTTACTTTAGCCCTAAAAGCACCGAGCTTGAAGATCAAATTGCAAACGTTAAACAAGAACTACACATTGTCGACAAGCAGCTAAAGCAGCGCCAGACGCATCTCAAACTGCTTCAGCGCCACCAGGCACTTAACCAGGCAGGCCAGCAGATCAACTCAGTCAATACCAATAACCGTGATTTTCTGAAAACCATTCTGGATATAAATAAGGCTGGTAATGTATTCATATCAATAAAGACACTTGAAAATCAATCGCTCAGTATTAAGTCACAAATCAAAAACTGGAATCGCTTCTATGCTTTTACTGAGAACATAGAAACTATGCCCACTACTGACCGCATAACTGTCAAAAGAGAATCAAATAACAGCGCTGAACTTATTTGGGTAGCAAGCCGCTTCTCTGGAGAAGATCAATGGTAAGCATATCTAGAATAGGTTCTTCACTTGTTCATGCCAAAATAAAAGGCTGGAAACAAACCGTATTATACTTATTAACGCTCACAGTAAGTTCTAGTGCTGCGTATATTTATTTTGATGATGAAATATATTCTCCTTACCTACGACAGCAGAAGAAATTAGCCGTAATGAAAAAGGAACTTGCAAAAAAACAACAAGTCGCAAATGACTTCGAAAGTCTGCAACTTGAATTGGATAATGCTCAGGGAAAACCATCCTGTGTTAATACTTTAAAAACGGCTTCATCTAGCCCGGAAACTAAAAAACAATGGTCTGATTGTGTCGGCAAAGAAGCTGTTATTGAAAGACTTAAACAATTCAACCAGCAAAGTCAGTCTTTACTAGCCACTTTTAATAGCCCTATGGTGGTTCTGGAGTCTCTCGCTGAAGCAAGTCGTGAAGCGGACATGAATAATGTTGCATATAAAATAACATCACTCTCTAACAACGACGATACAGATACTATGCCACTTATTCTCAATGCCACCATTCAGGCTGACAAACTCCTTGGTTATATGGAGAAATTGGGCGCCTACTGTAATAGCTGCCTGATAAAAATACACACATTACAGTACAACAACGACACAGATAGCTTTAATGCGACATTTAAACTCAGTCTTTATCTGGATATCGCAGTCAAGGAGTCGAAAAAGTGGCAGCAAGCCATTACTGATGGCCAACTATCTGGCGACGATCTAGCCACCTATAAAAGAACGGGCTTAACTGACAACTAATATCAACCAGGCATTTATTGTTCGCTAATTTGATGGCAACCTATGTCGCGTTAAAACAACCTGGTAAAAAATATACGATGAAATAATGGCTGCAAAAAAACACCATACTGAAATAAATACCAAACCAAAGAATGCCCACGTTAATAGACCTGAAACCGTCACAAGTATACCAAGTACTTTGTGATAACGATCTGAAGATAACAATAACGGTACAAGAATTATCAACGCATAAATAATTGTCGATGCGTAACGTGGTAATATCGCATCATAAATCAATTTCACATCATAATAGATAGAGTCTTTCTGAATTGAGACCGCTACCCAGTCTGTTTGCAACAGTAACGGTATATACATCGAAACGCCAAATACCAAGCCAACAATGCTTAGGCCAATAAACAGCTTTCTTTTAAACTTATTTGATTCGGTTAAAAGACTTGTAAAAGGGATCCATACTAGCCATAAAAAATGAGAAAAGAATAAAAAGCAAAATGTAGCGAACCACAACCAGACAGAATCTTGCTCACTGACTGTTAACCAGACAACTCCCTCTAGTAATTGCTGCACCCCAAATAAGAATGGTAGCAAAGCAAATGCCCAGTAAGATTTATTTACAGCAAGAGATTCTTTAAGGCATGCAAGTCCTGTTGGAATGAGCACCGCCGCTGTAACAAAGCTTGCCTCTGCCGAGAAACACATAACTAGTCCTTAATCTTATTATTATCTTTACTATAAGCAATAACATGCTCAATAAATTTTTCTCGCAGTGTTTCATCTGTCAAATAAACTTCATCTGCAACGGGTAAACGAGGACATAGCTCCATAACCACTTTTGCAAACTGCCCTGCTGACGTATCCAGAACCTGATTTGTTTTATTGTCGTAAACAGCTACATCCTTAAGTCCGCAACTCGGCGATCTGCTTTTAAAAATATAACCGTGCACTGAGCTTAACTGTTCTTTTATCGAGAAGGCATAATCTGTTAACGCATCTGTCACATCCTGCTCAGGATCGCTAACGCCTCGCACGTGCACTTTTCCGTCGACAGCAACCAGGTTAATCGGTGGCCGAGGTATACCCAGGCCTATTCCTACTTCAGGACAAATGGGGATCAATTCGAACAGTTCACCTATTAATTCAATAATGATGTCGCTGCGACTATGTCGGCCATCGTAACGCACTTCATTGCCCAACAAGCAACTACTAATGCCTATACGCAATCGTTCAGACAAGCTTGCGTTTCTCAGCTTCAATAAAAATACGTTTGATTTCAGGGAATTTAGACTTTATGCGCTCATCCATTTCTGCAATCGACGTTTCAAGTTCATCGGCACTATAATGATCTACAAAATCAACACTGATATTGGCAAGTACAAAATCAGGGCCCATGTGCATGGTAAGCACTTCATTAACATGTTCGACTATGGGGTTCGCATTAAGCAGTATTCGAACACCCTGTACTGTTGCTTTATTGGCACTTTCACCAATCAACAAGCTCTTGGTTTCCCATGCCAACCAAATCGCCGTTCCGATCAGGATACAACCAATGATCACAGAAGCCAGTCCGTCAAAATAAAGGTTACCGGTATATTGCGCTAATGCCACACCAGCAAATGCAACGAGCAAACCCAGCATTGCCGCCGAGTCTTCAAACAAAACAACAAAAACAGATGGATCCTTGGCGCGTTGAATCGCTTCGATATAGCCCCACTTACCTTTCGTCTTTTTAAACTCACGTAATGCAAACGTCCAGGCTACGCCTTCAAAGACTATCGCCAGACCGAGTACAACATAGTTAATAGTTGGATTACTTATTGGTGCGGGATTTCGTAAATGATGAATACCTTCATAAATTGAGATACCACCACCGAGTGCAAAAATCAGCATGGCAACAATAAAACTCCAGAAGTAGACTTCTTTACCATGTCCAAATGGGAAATCTTCATCCGCTGGTATTGCTGCTCGCTTTAATCCATAAAGCAGGAGTAACTGGTTGCCTGTATCAACCAGAGAGTGAATCCCTTCTGATAACATCGCGGAACTACCCGTAATATTTGCCGCAACAAATTTGGTCACGGCAATAAGTGCATTACCGACTAAAGCAGCATAAATAACTGTTTTTGTGCCTGAAGCCATTGTTAATTCCCTAATAAACCCAATAACCTTATCATAACAATACTGTCATTCTTTAATCTTTGCTAAGATACACCCTTTCCACACTAGCGTAGCCAATACTTATCATGTTTTTAAACAATTATTACCAGCAGCAAGACCAAACCATCCAGGTTTCTCGACAGCAAGCCAGTGACTTCGCCAAGTCCATTGCTGGAGACTTCAACCCCATTCATGATGTCGATGCTAAACGCTTTTGTGTGCCAGGCGACCTATTATTTGCACTAGTCTTAAACAAATACGGTGTCAGCCAGCACATGCACTTCACTTTCTCTGGTATGGTAGGTGATGGAGTCGAACTGATTTTTCCGGAAATGACTGATGACGAAATTATTATTAAAGATGTTGCCGATAAAACCTATCTAAGCATTGAACACAGCGGCGAAAACAACGCTAACCCCGATTTAAGCGATAATCTTAGCCGCCGTTATGTTGAATTTTCAGGTCAAACCTTTCCGCATATATTGGTACCCTTAATGGCCGAACACAATGTTATGGTCAATCCCGCCCGCCCGCTGGTTATTTATGAAAGTATGACCATTAATATAGACCAACTGGATATCAGTGAACCCGAACTTGAACTCACCGATTCCACACTCAGTGTTGAAGGCAAACGTGGCAGTGTCAGCCTCAAGTTTTCTGTATCTGAGAATGGCAACATCGTCGGTTCAGGAGAGAAAACCATGGTCATGAGTGGTCTACGTGAATTCGATCAGTCAGCTATTGATCAGCTGGTTGATGATTATGCGGTACGAAAACAGTCCTACTAACCCGCCAAACAGCGTCTAAAAGCCTAATTCCCACCAGATATGTACCCTTTTTGGGCCTAAACAGCCCCTGAAATGACAATTGGGGCCTAAAATGTTGATTTTCCATACCCATTAGGTTCTGTTTTCGCTATAATGCGTCGCCGCCGATTTCTAAGGAAGTCGGCGGACTTATTTTTATGGTGCCAGCCGCGGCCACGCAATCAGCGGCATTCGTTAATTGATTAACTACAGAGCAGAGTTATGGCAGATTTAAGCAAATACAGAAACATTGGTATTTTTGCCCACGTAGATGCGGGTAAAACAACAACCACTGAACGAATTCTTAAACTCACTGGTACGATTCATAAAACCGGTGAAGTACATGATGGCGAAGCGACTACCGACTTCATGGAGCAAGAAGCTGAGCGCGGTATTACTATTCAGTCTGCGGCTATTTCATGTGAATGGGACAAGCACCGTTTCAATATCATTGATACACCGGGACACGTTGACTTCACTATTGAAGTATATCGTTCACTGAAAGTACTCGACGGTGGTGTCGGTGTATTTTGTGCCTCAGGTGGTGTTGAACCACAGTCTGAAACTAACTGGCGTTACGCTAACGAATCAGGTGTTGCTCGCGTTATCTTCGTTAACAAACTTGATCGTATGGGCGGTGATTTTTACCGCGTTGTTGACCAGGTAGAAAACGTACTTGCTGCTAACCCACTGGTTATGGTTTTACCAATCGGTATCGAAGACGACTTCACCGGTGTTGTTGACCTACTCACTCGTAAAGCATGGGTATGGGATGATTCTGGCCAACCAGAAAACTACAAAATTGAAGATATCCCTGCCGACATGGTCGACAAGGCTGAAGAGTACCGTGAAAAATTAATCGAAACAGCCGTTGAACAAGACGATGATATAATGGAAGCCTACTTAGAAGGCGAAGAACCTTCTATGGAAGACATCAAACGTTGTATTCGTAAAGGTACAATTGCTCTGGACTTCTTCCCTACTTACTGTGGTTCAGCATTCAAGAACAAAGGTATTCAATTAGTACTTGATGCGGTTGTTGATTACCTACCTGATCCAACAGAAGTTGATCCACAACCTATAACAGATGACGAAGGTGAAGAAACAGGTGAAGTTGCTACCGTTTCTGCAGATGAACCATTCCGCGCCTTGGCATTCAAAATTATGGATGACCGTTTCGGTGCTCTTACCTTCGTACGTGTTTACTCGGGTGTACTTAACAAGGGTGACAGCGTCCTTAATACATTCACAGGTAAAACTGAACGTATTGGTCGTATCGTTGAAATGGAAGCAGACGATCGTAAGGAACTCGATAGCTGTGAAGCGGGTGATATTGTTGCCTTCATCGGTATGAAGAATGTGCAAACAGGTCACACACTTTGTGATCCTAAGCATCCTGGTACACTTGAACCAATGGTCTTCCCAGATCCAGTCATCTCAATCGCTGTTTCTCCAAAAGACAAAGCCGCCTCTGAAAAGCTCGGTGTTGCGATTGGTAAAATGGTTAAAGAAGATCCTTCATTCCGTGTTGAAACAGATGAAGAAAGTGGCGAAACCATCCTTAAAGGTATGGGCGAGCTTCACCTTGATATTAAGGTTGATATTCTTAAACGTACTCACGGCGTAGAAGTAGAAGTAGGTAAACCACAAGTTGCTTACCGTGAAACAATCACGCAACGCACTGAAGATGCTTACACGCATAAGAAGCAATCAGGTGGTTCTGGTCAATTTGCGAAGATTGAATACACCATCGAGCCAGGTGAACCTGGTAGTGGTTTTGAATTCGAATCAACGGTTACCGGTGGTAACGTACCTCGCGAATTCTGGCCTGCTGTTGAAAAAGGCTTTAAATCAAGTATGGATAAAGGTGTTCTTGCCGGTTACCCATGTTTAGATTTCAAAGTAATCTTAACAGACGGTGCCTTCCACGCGGTTGACTCCTCTGCCATTGCTTATGAAATTGCGGCTAAAGGTGCCTACCGTCAAACCATGCCTAAAGCTGGTGCTCAACTGATGGAACCTATCATGAAAGTTGACGTGTACACGCCTGATGATAACGTGGGTGATGTAATTGGTGACCTTAACCGTCGCCGTGGCATGATCAAGGATCAGGAAAAAGGACCAACCGGTGTTCGCATCAAAGCAGAATGTCCGTTGTCTGAAATGTTTGGTTACATTGGTGACCTGCGTACAATGACTTCTGGTCGTGGTCAGTTCTCAATGGAGTTCTTGCATTACATGCCATGTCCGAAGAATGTTGCAGAAGTAGTTATTAAAGAAGCACAGGAACGTAACGCGAACAAATAAATTCACGTTATTCGATTCTGTACTAAAAAAGGCCTGCATTAGCAGGCCTTTTTTATTCACAACCATTTTTGGCAATTATGCAAATTTCGCTAACTTTTTCTCTATCTGCTCAAGCTCTTCAGCAGCCGCGCGGGCTATACCATCAAGGACTTCAGCATTCTCTAATTGCAAAGCTTGTTCTGTAGAGTTCGCATCCAAACCACTACGATAATCCGCTTCAATTGACTCTAACCGAGCAACCAGCTCATCCCGACGTTTCAACAATTCATTCATTTTTTCCATCTTATTAACATCTACCCTGCTTCGTTCTAATCTCTTTAACATGTCATGAAGCTCATCTTTCAATATGACACGTTGCTTCTTTAACATTTCCACATATACATCTGAAGTCGTTTCAATTCCCTCTTCAATACGATAAATACTTTTATCAACTTCTACATAATCACTGTACAGCTTAGAGAAATGTGTATCTCCCACCTCAAGTTGATGTATTTTCTCCTCGTATTCTAGCATATCGCCTTCACCTAACACGATCCCTACCCCCATAGCTATCACACTGTCAGTCTGATACCAGTAGCGGAGCATTTCCTTGAGCAGGATCAAGAAATCATTATTTTTCGTAGGTTTATAACGAACAAATAATTATAAACACTTATTTGAACTACCAAAAATGAACGGTAACGTTTGATAATGACAAATTGATGACATTAATACTCAGGATTACTCCAACTAAGCCGTTTTAAGCATGTTGTAGAGCTGATCCTTCAACGACACTCGCTGTTTTTTCAATGATTCAGTGTAGTCATCAGAAGGGGTTTCAATATCTTCCTCAATACGATAAATCTCTTTATCCAGTTCGACGAATTCATTATATAACTTAATAAAATGACGATCATTTTGTCTAAGTTCATGAATTTTATCTTTATATTCTGGCATTTCATCTACTAAATGGTGATGTTCACCTAACATAATCACTACCTTCCTGTTTTATAAGATGACTACATTATGCTGGGTATAAAAATGTAATTCCTTGAGTAGGATCAAATAATTTCCAACATACTTTGACTTTTTAATGGCCCCATTCAGGATTGGTTCAGCATAGCTAGTGTGTAATTCAATAAAGTCGGCTAACAAGCAGAAGGAAGTCATCATGAAAACCAACGTCACTTCAACTCAAGTTAAAAACCAGAGCCACATCAGTGCCCTGCCCAGCTTGCTTATACTTGGACTAATCATCGTGACCCTGAGTGGTTGCTCAGCCCACGTGAATCATCGTCATACTGCGCCTCATCATAAACCGCATAGCCATATTTCATTTGAGTATCATTACTACCCTGATTTGCATGTCTATTATGATATTCATCGCCATCTCTACCACTATCATCATGAACATCGAGGATGGATCACGGTTCGCGTACTACCGGCTTATATCAGAATAGGTGGGCATCGCCGCCATTTGCTCAATTCAAAACATAACACTCCGTGGAAATTAAACCACCGTTACAAGCATCATCGCAGCCATGTTTCTCATGAACATCGCAAGCCACAACACAAGAGCCGTGAGCAACACAACAGATCGAATCAACCAAAACAAAGACCAAATTATAAACGGCATTCACGGCCAGAACCTGCGCCGTTGAAAAATCTAAATTATGATACGAACCGTGGTAAGCCACAACACAAGAACCGTGAGCAACGCAATAGATCGAATCAACCACCACAAAGACCTAATTATAAGCAGCGTTCACGACCCGAACCTGCGCCGTTGAAAAATCGAAATCATAATACTGGCCGTAGCAAGCAACAACCCATTAATAAGAAACAATATAAAGATGAGCACCGAGACAATAAACAACCACGAAATGATAGACATCATAATAAAACCAGTAAATATGGTGATGAATATAAAAGAAGATCACAACAACGAAATAAAAAACAACTAAAGAGAAGGGACGAACGGCAGTCTCGAAAACGCTTTTGAAAACTAAGAATTACTGATTAATCAATTTAGTCAGTTCGGCAACAACTTCTGGGCTATCCCATAAAATGGCGCCATTTACACCATATTCGATTTTTCCAGTAGGGGAAATAACAAATGTCGATGGGTAAACAAGAACACGCCAATCCGTTGATACCCTACCAGTTTCATCGAGTAATACCGGGAAATCCACATTGACTCTTTGTAAAAAATCTTTAACAACACTCTCGTTTTCAGCATAGTTTACCGATATAAGCTCAAATGCTGTGTCCTTCATCTGATTGCGTAGATTATTTAACGATGGGATTTCCTCTACACAAGGTGGGCACCAGGTTGCCCAGAAATTAACAACAGTGACCTTACCCTGATAATTATCACGTTTGAATAACTTCCCTTTTGCAGTCATTAGATTTAATGCCAGCGGTTCAGGGTTACCTTTAAATTTCTTTAAACTGTTATCCAGACCATTGCTAACTTCATTAGAAGGCTGAGAAAGTTTAGCGACTCTTTTAGGCACACTGAGCAAATTTAACAACTTTATATCCGTGGCAATATCATTAGGAATAGTTTTAAGTATCGACTGTGTATTCTGGGATGTATCGCCTAAATAAAAGAGCCCTATCACTCCTTTCTTTAATCGAAAAAACAACTCTGTGCCACCTGACCTTAAATTTTCAAGTAAACCTCCCAGTTGCCAGCGATTGCTACGCTTACCTGCCTGATAAATCATAATAGGAATGTTAGTTGAATAGGCAATATCAGAATAAACCGGTGGTAAACCTAATGCTGGCACCGTACTATAAAGTTCAGGGGAAAATAAAATAGCCCCTTTAAAGTAATTACTATTATCCTGCTGATGACGTTGCTGCCAAACTCTTGCTCCACGCAGCAAAGGTAATGCACCGTAGGAACGTGTTAGTAGTGTAATATTTTTACCTGTTCTGGAATATGCCGATTCAATTAAAGTGGCGACATTAGTGCCATCAAGACCACGTAGCGTTGTGGTGTTTTTAGGCAGAAACAAACTCTCGGCGAGATCAACATGCCAAACCTCGATGCCACGTTCAACTAACTTCTCTGATATTTTAAACTCGCGTTGATGCGAACCATAACCCGGGGCAATCCATATGATAAGCTGGTCGCCTTCAGCAGGGTAACGCGTAACATAGAGATCATGATCGTTAACAGAGATTTCCAGCTCTTGCGTTAACGCAGAAGCCGAACCATTACAGAGTAAAAGGAATATAAAAAAATATTTAATCAAACTGTATCTATTCATTAAAGGCTCAAACTTCATCTGCTAACACAATAAATCACTTCTATATAAAAAAGGCCAACATGATGTCAGCCTTTTTAACAATCATCGTCAACGATTATTTTAGTCTGAGCGACTGGTTGTTTCCAGTAAATGGTAACCAAACTGTGTCTGAATAGGTCCGTGAACGACATTCAGCTCATCATTAAATACAACCGTGTCAAACTCTGGCACCATTTGGCCTTGCCCAAATTCACCTAACTCGCCACCATTTTGGCCCGATGGGCATTTTGAATGCTCTTTTGCAATGTCAGCGAAGCTGGCACCCTCAGCAATTTGTTTTTTCAGATCTTCACATTGTTCTTCTGTTTCTACGAGTATATGTCTTGCGCTGGCCGTTGCCATGAGAAATTCTCCAAAATTTATCTATAACAGGCTGTCGATCATAGCAGATAAAGCTCAAATAATTAAAATGACAAGGTAGATTACGAGTATAAATCGAATGAATTTGAGCTTAGATAACCGATTATCTGATATTTATAGATTTTCAAAGCCTAATAGTTTCGCTTATCTGCTATCATGCGCTGGCTTACTTACTGATATAAAAGACTGATTTTACGTGACCGACTCTGCATTTTCATCATTACCGCTGCCCCCTGAGGTCCTCGCTAATATTCAATCACTCGAATATAAGCAGATGACTCCCATTCAGGCGCAAACAATTCCAGCTATTCTTGATGGCAAGGATATACTCGCACAGGCAAAAACCGGCAGTGGTAAAACCGCTGCTTTTGCAATTGGTCTGTTACACCGATTTGACGTGCAATCGACCAAGACCCAGGCACTTATTCTTTGCCCTACCCGCGAACTTGCCGATCAAGTCAGTAAAGAAATTCGCCGACTGGCACGAGCTATCCCTAACACCAAGGTACTTACCTTGTGTGGAGGCAAACCCTTTGGTCCACAACTGGCTTCACTGGAACACCCCCCTCACATTGCTGTGGGTACACCAGGTCGAATATTGAAACATCTTGTAAAAGGATCACTGGAACTACGTCATTCAAACATGTTGGTGCTTGATGAAGCCGACCGCATGTTAGACATGGGTTTCTATGATGACATGATGGCCATCATTGCCATGATGCCTCATCAACGCCAGACCTTATTATTTTCAGCAACCTACCCGGATGAAATTAAAGACATCAGCAAGTCTGTGCAAATAGATCCTATAGACGTACGTGTTGAGACAACCCATGATAACCAAAAGATCAAACAGGTTTTTTATGAAATTGATAAAGGGGAGCGTACTAAAACACTCGTAGGCCTATTGCATCACTATCGCCCACAATCAACAGTTGTATTTTGCAATCGTAAATATCAATGTCAGGAACTTGCGGAGGATCTATGGCAACGTGGATTCCATGCATTGGCCTTACACGGTGATTTAGAGCAAAAACAACGTGATCAGGTATTAGTACAATTCGCTAATAAAAGTAGCTCAATCCTTATTGCAACCGACGTAGCCGCTCGCGGTCTCGATATTAAAGACTTAGAAGCTGTTATTAATTATGAATTATCACCTGATCCTGAAGTTCATGTACACCGAATCGGTCGTACTGGTCGAGCAGGTAAAAATGGCCTGGCACTCAGTTTATTTATGGCTTCTGAATCGCCTAAGGTCAATGCCATTGAAAAATACCAAAACACCTCGGTGCGAATAGATCATATCGCTACTCTTAAAGCACGCGAACATTTCAAATTAATTCCCCCCATGGTCACTTTATCTATTAACGGTGGCCGCAAGAATAAGGTACGCCCCGGCGATTTGCTGGGTGCATTAACCGCTAATAAAGTTATCGCAGGAAATCAAATCGGCAAAATTGATATTTTTGAGACCATTGCCTATGTTGCGGTAGAACGGTCAGCGGCTAAACAAGCCTTAAAAATACTTTCTGAAGGAAAAATCAAAGGGCGACGCTTTAAAGTCAGAAAATTAAGTTAACTTTACTACCTTAACTCTATTCGTTTTATAACATTTGTTTTTCAAAAAAACACACTCACTGGCAATACTGAACGTATTTTCTCACCAATACTATTAAATACATCTTCACGATAACTGTTCTTTCGATAAAGCATGCTGATTCTGCGACTCGGTTTAGGATCATTAAACTCAATATACTGAACTGAATCTTTTTTTGTCCGCCTTTTAGGAATAGCTAATTCCGGCATCAGCGTTAAACCTGCTCCTTCACCCACCATATGGCGCAATGTTTCTAAACTCGTTGCCTGAAACTGAGAACTATCATTTGCAGATGCAAGGTGACAAGCATCCAGCACATGCCCTCGCAAGCAATGCCCTTCTTCTAATAACAACATTTCGTGTTTAGCGATATCACCCAGGTTAACGTTTTTTCGTTTCGCCAACTTATCGCCACTTTGCACTGCTAGACGAAATGGCTCGCGAAACAACTCGGACTCAACAAATTGATGCGTTTCAATAGGTAGTGCCAAAATTAATAAATCCAATTCACCCCGTTCCAGTTTCTCCAATAAATTATGCGTTTGATATTCGTATAACCAAAGTTTAAGTTTAGGAAAAGCTTTACTTAGTTCAGGCATAATTACTGGTAGAAGATAAGGGGCTATGGTCGGAATCAATCCTAAACGCAATTCGCCTTTCATTGGGTCTTTATATGTCTGAACAAGATCCTGGATGGCTTTAACCTCAGATATCACACGACTGGCCTGCTGACTCACTGCCAGCCCGACTTCTGTCATTTCAACACGCCGATTTGTCCTTTCTACTAACTGTACATCTAATTCTTCTTCCAGCTTTTTTAACTGGCCACTTAAAGTTGGCTGACTCACAAAGCAACGTGCTGCAGCCTTGTGAAAATGCCGTTCCTCTTCAATAGCGATCAGGTATTCCAATTCACGCAATTTCATAGCCAATCCCATGATAGTTATATTCTATTATTATGATGGTTATAAACGATTTTTACAATCGATGTCATTCATTGATAATAGCTACATGTTCTGAATAGGACCGAGTCATATTAAATTAATCAATATTTGGAGAAAACAATGGAAAATCGTGAAGGTAAAACTATCCCATCAGTCGTGTTTAAAACACGTCAAAACAATGAGTTTGTAGATGTATCAACTGATAGTCTATTTAAAGACAAAACTGTCGTAGTATTTTCATTACCAGGTGCATTTACGCCGACCTGTTCGTCTACCCACCTGCCTCGTTACAATGAACTTGCTGGCGTTTTAAAAGAAAACGGTGTTGATGATATCATTTGTATGTCTGTCAACGACGCATTTGTAATGGATGCATGGAAAGATAACCAGGAAGCTGAAAATATCACCTTAATACCGGATGGTAATGGTGAATTCAGCGAAGGTATGGGTATGCTGGTTGATAAATCTGATCTTGGATTTGGCAAACGTTCTTGGCGCTACTCTATGCTGGTTAAGAATGGTGTAATTGAAAAGCAATTTATTGAAGAAGATGTACCAGGTGACCCATTCGATGTATCTGATGCAGACACCATGCTGAATTACATCAACCCAAATGCCGACAAGCCATTAACTGTCAGTATCATAACGCGTCCTGGCTGCCCTTTCTGCTCTGATGCAAAGAAAATGCTAGCAGAAAGAAATATGGATTTTGAAGAAATTGTATTAGGCACAGATGCCAGCCTTCGTTCTGTAAGAGCTATGACGGGTAAGGAAACAGTGCCACAGATATTTATTGATGGTACGCATATTGGTGGCTCAAAAGAGCTTGAAACATATCTTGCAAAGTAACAACAGCATAATAGTGGTAAAAAAGGTGGCTCAGAACCTGAGCCACCTTTAATTATTATAAGCTACAGTTTAGAGAAAATAGTTTCAAGCTGAGAGCGAAGCTCGGATGTGTTAATAGGTTTCTTCAGAAATGCTTTTACGCCGAGGCTCATCGCTTTTTCATGATCAACCTTTTCACTATATCCGCTACACAAAATAATTGGTAACTCCGGCTTTACCGATAAGATTGATTTAATGAGTTCATCTCCACTCATTCCAGGCATCGTCTGATCTGTAATAACCATATCAATCGTATTCGCATTACGCTTAAAATACTTTTCTGCATCACTACCGTTAGACATTGAGGTCACACTATAACCCTCAAGTTCAAGTATATCTCGCATATAGGTAACAATGGACTCCTCATCATCAACAACTAATATATGCCCTTTCTTCCCGATATTATTTTTTACATTTCCATCTACAACACCATGTTCTTCAAGTGATTCACATTCACTCTCAGGAAGAAGAATTCTAAACTCCACACCTTCTTCCTGCAGGTTATCAATGACAATATGCCCACCGTGTTTATGAATGATACCATGCACCATCGACAAGCCCATTCCTGTTCCTTTACCAACTTCCTTAGTGGTAAAAAATGGATCAAATACACGATTTAACACATCTTGGCTAATACCTACGCCTGTATCAGAAACATTAATACTAATAAAATTTCCAGGAACAGATTTACCACATGATGAACAGAGGATGTTAGTAGCGCTCACTCTATTTATTGATAAATTTATTTTACCAACTTCATTTTCAATTGCGTCACGCGCGTTAAGGCTAAGATTGACAATAACCTGCTCAATCATCAATGGATTAACATCAACCACTGCATCGCCAACATTATTTAATACACTAAATTCAATACTGCTAGGAATAATCGGCTTTAGCATTTTTGCAGAATTATTAACCAATGTTACGGCAGAAATATTTTCAATATCATGTATGTCGCCTTTGATGCGACTAAAGGTCAACATCTGGCTCACCAATGATGCTGCTCTTTCAGCTGCATCATTAATTTGCTCAAGGTATGATTGAAGTCTTTCGTCGTGATAACCTTTCGATATTTTTTGAGCTAGTTCAGAAAAACCGAGCACGCTCGCCAGCATATTATTAAAATCATGTGCAATGCCACCTGTTAGCTGGCCTATTGATTCCATTTTTTGCGACTGCATTAACTGCATTTCTAATGCTTCACGCTTAACTTGCTCATCTTTTTTTAAGGTAATATCTTGTACAATGCCGCGCATTACCGTATCAGTATCTTGCTCTCCATGTTCGACATAACCCTCACCATGTAGCCATTTTATTGAACCATCACGTAATACAATTCGGTGCTCAATTTTGTAACCACTATCAGATGATAGTGCCTTCTCCACCTCGGCTTTCACTAATTCAATATCATCCGGATGAACTAAAGATAAAAACACCTCTAACGTCACATCAATTTCATCTTTTTCATAACCAAACATCCGGTATGTTTCATCAGACCAAATAACTATATCTGCCTGTATATCCCAGTACCAACTTCCTACTTTTGCAATTTGCTGCGCCTCAGCAAGTGATTGTGTACGTTCTGCAATACGTTCTTCAAGGCTCTCATTTAGAATACGCAAATTAAATTCAGATTCTTCTTTACCCTTTATGAAATCACGAATACGCAATCGCATTTCTTCAAAAACCGAGCTAAGGTTTGAAATTTCATCGTTTCCCTTTAGTTTTACAGGACGATCAAATTCACCCTGACCAAGAGCTTTTGCTGATTTTGTTAAAATAGAGAGACGACGTGATATAAAAAAGTATAAAAACACGGCTACAATTAATGCCGAAAATAGTAGTACAGCTGAATAAAACAATGCTTCCTTACGCAATTTCTGATTATTATAAAATAACGCATTTTTTATACTGTACTCGGTATAAAGAACACCCGACCGTTTGCTTACAATATCAATTACCACCGGGTAATAGCCCACTAATAAATCACGTTGACCACCGATAAATCTTGTTACCGGTATATTGCTTTTAATTGCAGAGGTAGCAGCACTTACGTCGTAATTTGAAACTGACGGTGCTTTATCACCTTCCTCGCTATAACGGTTTGAAATTAGTATCGTATTCTTGTCATCCACTAGTATTAATTTTCGTACAGATCCATCCATGGCCATTACTGACATATTTAATCTGGCTTCTGGCATATTTCCTTCAGTAACCAAATTATAAAGAATATTTTGCAATCGACTTAGATCAAGCTTCATTTTGAATAAAGATGTCGCGCGCACATCTTCTTCTTCAATCGCACGGTGATTTAAATAAACAAAAAAACCACTGATAACTGATGTTATCAGCAGTACTGCGGGAATAAGATATGTGGTTTTTAGTTTCATTTTTTATGGCAAGTGGCAAAATTACTATCAATTGCACTTGATGCATCAACATGCTTTGATAACTGGTTTCCAGCTACCATTATCTCCGATAATAATTTAACTGGTTTAAGCAATCCTGGCGTGGTTCCGCCAAGCAAGCGGGCGTTATCATCCCCTGTCGGCAATATAATTCCTGACATGATATTATCAAATTCAGAGACATCAACATTTAGGCGTCTCGTAATTATTCTTGCCGCATCTTCTTTGTCTGACTTTATATATTCCAGTGCCTTGTACCATTGGTTAACCACAGAACAGATCTCTTCTCGGCGTTCATTAAAAACATCATCATGCACTACCAGCAGATCAAAGATTTCATTAGGTATATCACTGCTATCAAATATCACTTGCAAACCTTCATCAGCCAGACGTGTTTTGATTGGGTCAAATGTAATAAAAGCATCGGCTTTGCCTTGCTTGTAGAACTGTACCTGCTTTGATTCTGCCATTGGAAAAACGTCAACATCTTCAGGTTCAAGCCCAGCCGTTGTCAGCAGCCGATTCAACATATACATACCAAGCGGAATATTCATAATAGAAATTCGCTTACCTTTTAGATCTTGTAATTCTTTAATTTCAGGTACTGCCATTACCGCATCGCCACCATGTGAAATATCCATGATTAATACGATTTTCAACTTAGTTCCACCATGTAGCAGATCCAGTGTTTCATCCATTGTTAAGGTAGCAAGATCGGACGAATGGTTTCGAAAAGAGGCCAATGTGATGTCTGATGATGGTAATTCAAACAAACTTACCTTTTCTTCGTCAAAATAACCCAATTCACGTGCCAGAAAGAGTGGCTCGTATCCAGGCCAAGGACTGCTTGCTATACGTAATGGGGCTTGAGGAGGTTCAGAGCAAGATAAAAGTAATGAAAATGCGAATAAGGCAATAAAAAACCGGTATATACGTCCCAAATTATTCATCCATTTTCCCTCTTAAATGATGTGCATCCACAAGTACTTTTTTTATAAAACTTCTATTTATATCGGCAAATATGCGAAACCCTTTAAATATACCTTATTCTGCCTTTTTTTCACAAAAGTCAGACACATAAAGCCTATTAACATTTTATCGTCAATTCTATTTGGGGAATGTAGTCATACTCTTAAGAAGCCGACCAGAATATGTCTAGATGATAAAACTTATCGAATCGAGCGATACCCACCTGAACCTGCACGTTTGCTTAATACCAACTGCCATAATTGTCCTTGCCTACATCTAAAATAACCCGCGCAAGACAATAAGTAATATTTCCACATTCTATAAAATCGCTCGCTGTATTCAGACTTTAATGTTGGCCAGGCCTTCTCAAAGTTATCCATCCATGCCATTAATGTCTTGTCATAATCTTGGCCAAAGTTATGCCAGTCTTCAATGATAAATTTGTTTTCAAGTGCCGAGGAAACTTCGCGTGCAGATGGTAATTTACCATTAGGAAAAATATATTTATCTATCCACGGATCGACAGCTTTTGTTGTGAAATAATTACCAATCGTGTGTAGTAGAAACAAGCCGTTTTTATTGAGCAACCTATTTGCATTGTCAAAATAAACTGAATAGTTTTTAGCCCCAACGTGTTCAAACATGCCCACAGAAACAATTTTATCGAATTGTCCTGATAGATCACGATAATCCATCAACTCAATCTTTACTGGCAACCCGACACAACGTTGTCTGGCTAAATACTTCTGTTCTTTTGATACGGTTATGCCCGTCACCTCTACTCCGTAGTTCTCTGCGGCAAAACGTGCCAGACCTCCCCACCCACAACCAATTTCCAATAAGGTTTCACCTTCTTGTAAGTCCAACTTACGGCATATCATGTCTAATTTATCATGTTGCGCCTGATGCAGGTTATCTGCATTTTCCCAAAAACCACATGAATAGCTCATTGTTGGATCCAACATAGCCTCAAATACATCATTGCCTATATCATAATGATGTTCACCGACCTGATAGGCGCGCTTGGTCGACTGCAAGTTTGAAAAGTGGTGGCGCAACCGTTCGCCCAATAAGCGCAACTTCGCCCAACCCACGACCTTTTGCCCCATATTGAAGTCTATTAATCGTGTGAATAATTCATCAAGAGAATGAGCATCCCAAAGCCCATCAATATAAGCTTCACCGAGCCCTAGAGAACCTTTCGATAATATTTGTCGGTAAGTATCCTCATCACGAATCTGGATATCCCAGGGTGATGAACCGTTAAAAGTGATACCGGCTTCCTTAAAAAGTGCGGCTAACACTTTTGGCGCCTCTGTTTGCTGTTGAGTACTTTGCCCATCTGCAAGATTCAGATTCCGTGTCTTAAGCATAATAAAATCCCTGTTAACCGTATTGACACCTGTAAGCCCAATGCAGGCTTAGCCCCTCTTATTACAACCAGACCTAATATATAAGGGTTTGCTGTCTTTGCAAATAGTCCAATGGTCTAAATTATGCCAATAATCGTTCCATAAACGAGGATTACGATTAAATTAGTTTGATTAACGAACACTGGCGAAGAATTTTCGTGTCGGTGGCGGCAGTTTCAGTTCATGGCATATTTGAATAAGAATGACTCGCAAGAGGCTTAACCAGATCCCTTGTTGCTCAAACTTGCGTGAATCACTAACCACTTCCTGTTTAAGAAACACGGGTGTAGTCACCGTTAGCAACTTTTCACTAAATAAAAGATCTTCAAGGTTCTGAACGTCTGGAAAGCCGTTCATCGAAGTAAATAGTGAACGTCGAATAAACATCGCCTGATCACCATAAAACACACCCGTTCGGGAACAGCGAAAATTGTGCAGCCATGAGACCAGTCTCAGGCCCCATGCTTTTCCTGAAAACCGATGCCGAAAACCACCCGCTTGTGCTTTTTGTTGTGAAATAACAGCTAAGGCATTGTCTGGCAATAAGGCATCAGCATGTAAAAATAATAACCAGTCACCGCTTGCTTTTGCAGCCCCGGCATTCATTTGGCTGGCACGCCCCTGTTTTGCTGTAACAAGCTTTATGTTTTTATAGTCATCCAGACACTTAAGTGTTGCATCGTCGCTACCTCCGTCGGCAATGATGACCTCGTAGTCACCCTTCTGCTCAAACACTCGCGCTAATGTAGCAGGTAATGCTCTGGCTTCATTTAAGGTGGGAATAATAATTGATATCAAGGTGCTTTCACCGACGCATCATTCAATGACCAGTCATATTCATCATCAGCAAAAAATTGAATACCGTTCAGCTTATTAATCATTTCATCATCTGCATATTTTTGAAGATGTTTAATAACATCAGCTTCCTGTTGTCCAAAATCATTCTGAAACCAACTGTAGATACTTGACACAACAACACCTTCATCAGTAAACCGAACAGCCCGGGGATGTGCAATATATTGCTTTGCGGCTTCGTCTAGTTGCTGGTCAATCCCCGCTGATAAATAAGCCTTATTACTTAAATCGGGACATGATACCGATGCGCAATTAACAGCATAATGAATGCGCGCATCTTTCCATATTGGCCGCAAAATACCATGTTCAATATCATTCAGTGACAGTGCTTTGTTTTCGATCTGCAGTAACTTTTTCCCCCAGGGACCATCAGAGAAAAATCCGGGGGAAATATCAATATCGCGTATGCTCGCAACAGGATAGTGCATTAACACGACATTAACGGTGACAGCATTATAAAGGTTAATCCAGTATGCCAGTTGTTCATCGCGACTAAAGCGACTAATCGGGATATTTTGCATGGCATTAATATATGATTGTAATGCCCTCTGCTCTGGTTCTGAAACTGAAGCATAAGTAACACGATTAATGCCCTGACTATCTTGCTTAACATGACGTGCTAAAAAATCATTCCAGTGATGATGATCAATTTTCTGCGTTGATGACTCATCATGCGCCAGCCATGCTTCCTGCAATACTGCTTCTGGTGCAAACAGTCGTTCAAATGCACCTGCATGAGCAAATACAGAAACAAAATACAGAATTAAAAAACAGAGTGGTTTGGTTGTTAAAGTTTTGTAGTTCGCACGTAACATAAGGATAGACAACTCTTATTATAATATTGAGTTAGTCATCCAAATACATCATTGGTTCACAAGAAACTATGCAAGAATATCAATTCCGAATAACGCCTGTGAACGCTCTTGATCTTCTTGTGTTTCAATATTGAAATATGTTTGTAGTGCTCTTGATGTTCTGGAGCCGTCAGCCTCAATGTTTGCATAGCTAACGCGTGCGCTTTGTCTTGCTAACAGTTCAACATCAGACGCAGATGGCTCACGAGTTGCCGGAATGATAACCGCAGGCTGGCTACGCTCATCTTGAGCAGGTACGGGCGCAACGGCACGCTGCGGAGTATTGGTCGGTAACCGCGGTAAAACTAAACCTGGAAGAGTACGAACCTGCATCCTTGTCCTTGTCCGAAATTATATATCCGGTTAATTGTAGCATCACTATTTATCAAAAATCACCCTAACTCCCTTACTTTAACTAAGGGATGTATCACGATTTTATCCAGATCATTTAGATATAAAGGCGTATAGTCACAATCATCTCAAAAGCTCCTCTCGAGGAGTCTGGAAACATTATGGAGGACGTTTTCATGGCAACATCTAAGGCCAATGGCAAGAAAAAACCCGCTGCTAAAAAGAAGGCAAAAGCAAAGAAAAAAGTAGCGAGTAAAACCGCTAAAAAACCCACGGCAGCGAGCAAATCCAGTAAAAAAACTCGCGCCAAAGCAAAAGTCAGTGATTCTGAAAGACAAAAAATGATTAAAGAAGCCGCTTACTATATTGCTGAACAACGAAATTTCTCCGCTGGCAATCCGATGGATGACTGGCTCGCGGCAGAAGATAGTGTTAATAAGATGTTATAAAACATAGAGTTATATAATAAATTTAAGACACTTTATGGTTCGCTTACAGATTAATTGTAGGCTTTTATTGCATGTCACTCACTAAAGTCCCAGAATACAGCCGCTATTAATATTGAGTGAACTTACAATGAATTTTGATGATCGTCCGGGTCCAATAAATGCCATATGTTTAGTCTGGACCCTGCTTATTGGCTACAGTCTCTACAATTTTTCTAATGCCAACCTAAGTGGACTGCCTGAATGGTTTTCAGCCTATTACCTCGCGCTTAGTGTCGGCCAGCTCATTGCTATTGTCGGCTACTGGCAAATGCGGAAATGGGGAGTACTGCTGTTCACGAGCATGATTGTCATCGAACAAGGGATGTTAATTGGTTATGTCGGTTTTAACCCGCTCAGCTTGATGCTGCCACTCATTGTGCTCTTTGTTGGCATGGCTCATTACAATGAGATGCGCTAAACATCAGCCAGGTGGCCAAGTAAGCTGACGGCCAGCAAGCACATGCATATGGATATGGAAAACCGTTTGCCCACCGGCTGCATTACAGTTCATCACCGTACGGTAACCTGCCTCGGCAACCCCTTCCTGCTCGGCAACTTTTGCAGCCGCTAAGCTAAGCTGCCCGACTAATTCGGCATCTCTTTCATCCAGATCATTTAAAGTTGAAATATGCCGTTTAGGGATCACCAGCACATGGTGTGGTGCTTGTGGGCTAATATCGCGAAATGCCAACACATTTTCATCTTCGTAAACGGTATCAGGCTTAATTTCCCCGGAAACCATTTTGCAAAATAGACAATCTGACATATTTGCATCCTCATTATTCTTTTAGCAGATGACGTAAGCATAATCTTTCGTTATCATGCGCGCCAGAGTATATGCACCTATATTAAGCAAACCCCAATTACTATTTCATTATGACATCAATATCCCAAACTCGAATTGCCATCATTTCAGATACCCACGGCATACTCGACTCACGTATTGCTGAGGTTATCGCTGAGTGTGACATGGCTATTCATGCCGGTGATATTATGGGCCAACACGTTTTAGAACAGATGAATCCACGTGGTGGTCAGGTTATTGCTGTTCGAGGCAACAACGACAATGAATACATCTGGGATACAAGCGAACACTCTATGCTGGCTGAACTTGATCATGTCGCAGAAATTGATCTGCCAGGTGGGAAACTGGTCGTTGTTCACGGTCATATGCACGGTGGCAACCACCCCAACCACACCGTAATGCGACACCAGTTTCCTGATGTACGCACCATTGTTTATGGTCACAGCCATAAGATGATTTGTGATACAGATGAATCACCCTGGGTTGTTAATCCAGGTGCTGCAGGCGAAACAAGGACGCGGGGTGGTCCCTCTTGTCTGATACTTGAAGCCAGTGAAAATGACTGGAAGATTGAGTCAATACGATTTACTGATGTGGAAATCGACTAAGTTCGACGACGTTTTAACGCTCTTTCTGTTTGGTTAACAATTTCTACAGCGGTTGCCTGGTCAAAGAAAATACTATCTTGCACAGCAATACTTCGAATACGCGTTGTCTTGTTACTAATTGCCTCTAGCGTGACTTCAATATTACGATCTGCCGAGATCGCATTAATAACCTTACCTGTGTCAGTCTTTTCTATTGATTCAACCTTGATCCCCATTCTTT
>Ga0316207_10001089_pt1 | contig 36186 bp, 36 predicted proteins | sample 6weekpyrite_MG_FD_204943 | JGI IMG/M metagenome (GOLD analysis project Ga0316207, IMG submission 204943) | Microbial mat bacterial communities from mineral coupon in-situ incubated in ocean water Damariscotta River, Maine, United States -... | ecosystem: Environmental > Aquatic > Marine >... | reverse complement strand
AATTTTATTGAAATGTTTTACAATCCGGTAAAACGACATAGCCACACCGGTGGCGTGTCACCCGTTAAGTTTGAAGAAGACTATTTTTCGAGGTTGGAAAGTGTCTAGTAAAAGCTGGGAAGTCCAATTACAATAGTCACTCCATTAAGACATTGATGTTAGATTAATAAAATAACACCACTACGCGAGACTTAACATTAAATAAATCTGTCACATTTTTCCTTTTTCTTTCTACTTAAAATCCCATTTCTTCGATACCATTAAATCCTCTAACATCTCAATCGTAAATAATTGAAAGTTCAATTTTTTTCTATTTACAGCGCCAATAAAGGGTATAAATGAATACAAAATTTTAGTGAAAACTGAATCACCTATAAATTCAGGTGGGAAATATTTGTCAAATATAAAATTACTCATATCAACTTTATAAACTTCGATTAAAACTTCAATATATGTTTCAGCGACATCACCATAGATATTCAAATCATGATACAACGAGGTATCCTTAGTCAAATATTGAATTTTGCTCTTAGCCAAACCACACTTTTCTAAATATTGAGATAGTATCGGAGATATCATAGCCTAACCATATTTATTGACACGAAACAGCATCATATAATTGATACGCAGCTAGCCCTGCTCCAATGTATGGAACTTTGCGTAATATAGATGTAGCTCTGTTTCTTGTTTTTGTTGAATAGTATCCTCTTTTTGAGGCCGAATGATTCGCTTTACTTGCAACTGATGTTCTGTCACCTGCATTCCCACCACCTGCAATACCGCCTCTTGGTTTCTTCGCAAAGGGTCCAGTTGCACCAGTTGAACCACCGGCCGCTGCATTACCAACTGGGCCTAAAGGTGTACCACTATCATCGCATTCACAATTAGCTTTTTTGTACTCTTCTACAGCATAGTCAAATAACAGCCCAATACCAATACCAATCAGAATTGGGACAAACTCACCCGTTGGATCCGTGTATCGTAAAGGGTTAGAAAATACGTAACCATATGTATTCAAACCACCTGCTAGACCAATAGTGTCACTAGTTATATACCGTCCAACTGATGGATCGTAATATCTAAAATAATTATAAACTGAAACTTTCTACTTGGGATCGTAGTTTGGTTTAGTTATTAAATGGTTACATCCTTGTAATTTATGTAAGAAAAAAATTTCCTGATACGGTTTAATATCTACTCTAATTATCTTTTTATTTTACAATCTACCATAAATCAGTACCAACCGTTTTTTGTATTTTATCCCAGACATCCTTATCAATCGTATTTTCCCATACGCCACCAAGTAAACTATAGAATTTTATATCTTTTTTACTTAAATCAATAATTGAATCTAAAATTGACTCCCCATGTCTAACTAATAAATCTTCTAATGGGCCTGCTGCTAAATTCTCAGCAACAACATCTGAATCATCAACATTAATAATATTTCCTATTATATCTAAAGCTTTATTTGGTTCATTTGATACTAACTTATCAAGCTCTATGTAAGCCCAAAACAAATCATCACATTCACCTCCGGCTCTACGACATTTCTGTAACTCAATCCAAGTTTCTATTAATTTTTTATCCAATTTAATATCCTGCTTTGTATCGTGTCGGTGCTGTCGGGAACGATTCGCTAGACATTCGGCTTGCTTCTGCATTGTACCAACATCCATTCTTAACAGCTTCATCAATTAAGTTACGTAACTTAGTTTGTTTATCTTCAAATTGTTGTTTATGTCCAAGCCATGACTTTCTACCTGCACGTCTATTTAAATACAAATCACCTTTATCAACTGTAGCTTGTAAGTAGCGTACTTTCAGTTCAGTAACAGTTTTATCAATTTCATTTCTCAACTCTTCACATTTATCGTTATTGTCAGGGTTGTTACATGAGCTTGAATTCGAAAATGCATCTGAAATTGAATTAGATGCAGTATTGGCTCCAAGAATTGAGGTGCCAGTCGCCAAAGCAATACCTGCAGCTACCGCAGGCCCACAGATAGCACCAGCTAATGGACATAATCCATAAGGATCACTCCAATATAGAGGATTCCCTCCAACATACCCATAAGTATTCAACCCACCATCCAGTCCGATAGGGTCACTTTGAACATACCGCCCAGTAGAAGGATCATAGTCACGGAAGTAATTATAAACTGAACGGGCCTACTTTGAATCATAGTTATCTATATAACTTAATCGGTTAGAACCTCATTTAACATTTTCTAGAAAAAATTCCTGATGCGATTTTATGTTTGCAAACAATTTAGAATAACGTATCTCATGTACTTATAATTGCAGACTTTACTTACGATACTCTCCTAAACTTTTGCACCATTGAATCGATATGTTCAAAAGTTCATCAAATAATTGACGTAGACACTCTGGTGTAAAGAAAATATTATCATCACCTAGATCTCTATTAATATATTCATATATATTCCCATGACAGATATTGTTCCTTACCCTAACTATTTCAACATTTACGATATTTGGTTTTAAGCTATCAAGCTTAACTAAAAAATCTGATTCATTAGGAAAAGCTAATAGCTCAACATCAATTCCTTTTTCACGTGCGTTATTCAGTAAGTTATTGCTCAAACACTTGAATGCCGATGGTTCATTATATTCACCTGGATTTTCTAATTGTTTCAGTGTTACACGTAAGCTAGCTTCTATACCATTAAGAAGAGAAGAAACGGCTGGTAAATAAAAATTATTATTAGCAGCCTGAAACCCTTGCACAAAATACCAATGTAAATCAGCGCTACGAAGATTCTCAAAGAAAAAATTAGGGTTAAACTGCATAGTATTATTATTTATTATGGCAATACCACCTTTTTGTCTCTAAACGATTATATTTGCTAATAAACTACAATTTACAAAGAACAATTTTCGATGTAGAACAACTCAAATTGCTCAACAAATATCATTTCTCAATTGTGTACAAATGAGAGATACCAATTCCTTTACTCCGCCCATCTTGATTTCTAGGGTGATCGTATATGACACCACATATGCTTTGATTTTCAGATGCATAAACTGCTGCACCAATCGCAGATAAGTTTGTACCAAATGGTGCTATTATCATTTTTTCCTTTTCACCAAGGCTTTTTTGAACTTTCTTTAACAAATTATAAGCAGAAGAAGGATTATTGGCAGGAACAAAATATACATCTTCGTATCTATCATTGATAAAATATTCAGAATTATGTTCTAAAGAAGAATTTTCCCAACCAGGGCAAAAAGGTGGTATTGCCATAATTAATGAAAATTTATCTATATTTGCACCTTCATCATCCTCAACTACACGACCAAAACGTGTTTTTTCAAATCCTAAAAATGCTATTAGATGCGCAGAGTAGCCTTTCCTTGAAAAATCTTTTGTAAAACCAGGTATCGGATATAAGCGTCCAAAACCAGAAGTTAAATCATAACGATGAGGCATTGGATATTCAGTGTTGAGTTTAAGCTTATATTCTTTCGGCTCAATGTATGTAAATGATATTTTCTTAACTGAATCACATTTAAGTGCAGTAGATAAAATTATCAATAGTTCCGAAAACTTTAAAGTTGTTCCTTCCAGGAGAATAGTCTTGGGATTATATTTATTAAATAAATCCACAAGTTCACTTGGCTTATACTCACCATCATTTTTAGTTTCAAAAATAAATTCAACAGGATTATAGTCACACTCGATTAATTTTTTTGAATTTCCTGACGTGAATTTACAAGCCTCTTTTCCACGTAGATCTAAACCAATACCATTAAATACAAGATCATATTTTTCTAAATTAAAGTCTTTTATATCTGATTTTGTACGCTGTGATGAAAACATATTAATTAAAACAATGTCCCTTGATCAGACATACTAACATTCCAGTCTTGTTCATAAGATTTTAATAATTTAAGCCACTCCTCATCAACTCCAGACAAAATCACACTAACTACATTAGCATTAAATGTCAGTTTCCTGATTTTCCGGTAACTAATTCCAAATTTAGGGGCATAAATAGGATTCAAAATATAATCTGATGTAGACATTTCAAAATCAGTCTTATTTTTTGTATCGATGTCTTCAATTAATACTGACCATATTTTAGCTTCGATAAGAATATTTTTTGTATCCTCTGAAAGTCGAGATTCATCAGATGTAGTAATTGAGAAATGATTAACCTCAGGTTCACTTTGTGACTCTCTTCGTTGGGCCAACTCAAATAACGATCCAAGTCTAATTGCCAATCCGTGTAGTTGATCTCCGCAATGACCAAACTGCTTAATTTCATCTGTAAGCTTTCGACTTATTTTAACAGCAGCACGTGCTTGTATATTTGATAAAATTGACGGTAAACCATCACTATCAAAGTTTATAGATCCAGCATCAATTGATTCGAGAAATGCCTGATGACATAATTCTTGGAAATGGCGCATATTTTTTCGAGCTATAATACAATAACGTTCAAACCCACTATACAAAGGACAGGATGCATGTGGTAATTTTTTATAAATCAGAAAAATGCAACCGTACAAATTATTACCAATCCAGTCTGTCGAATCGGTAAATTTACTTTTTTTACTATCTTTATATAAACACAGGTTTTCATAGATTATATCTGCATTTATTTTCTTTCTATTTAATAAAGCCGAACATATTATAGAAGCTTCAGGGTAATCATCAGATATAAAATCGTTTACCTTGTAATTATGTTTGATCGATTGTGAATCCAATCCTTTTTTTATGCCTTTTTTTAATTTTGATAATGCGCTCTTATTCTTTAAAACATCTTCCGATATTTTTTTGCTAGTAATTGAAGGAAGTATATTTTTTGCACACTCAATTACTTTTTTAATATATGTTTTATTTTTTCGAACATTAAGTTTATAAGGATTTATGAGATTCCCATAATCAATGATAATTTCCTCTTGTGCAAAAGGTTCTAATCTATGCAACATTATCTCTGCTGCCAATATTTTAAATTCCGTATCACTTTGCAAATTCTCAATATCATACTTTCGATAATCATGCACCTCTACAATCTGCTCAAAACCAGAAGTTTCGCAAGCAATATGAGCATTTTTTTTCATTGCGGTGTGAAAGATGAGAGGCGATTTACCATGCTTAATGAAATCATTAATTAAAACTTGTTGTGTTTTCTGTAAATTTTCGAATTCGTCGATAAAAACATGAAAAGTAGATTGCTCGAACTCTTTGTGATTTTTTTTGATTAATCGGATTAAACTTTTTAACGAATTCTCAGGGTGTAAAAAAACATTGAGCTCATCGTCTGGATTATTTACCCATGTTTCAAATATATCTTGCTCATCAAGACAAAAGTCATTTAAATCATTAAGATTTTTTATTTTGCGAGAGGAAGTCAAATTATCAAAATATCTTGGAACTTCATTTTCAAGTATTGAACTATCAATTTCTTCGAGTGCACTCTCAGCAATACTTTTTAAACTTGAAATAAATTCAACTATCAATATTAATGAAAAATAATGTAAAAAGGCAATCCTAGACTTTTCTTTACCAAGCCATTCTTCTGATAAGAGTTGGCAAAATTGAGTATGTGGTCGCCAATACAATCCTATATCGCTTAATGTGGCTACAGGAATTTTTTTTCTACTCTTACTAAATGTTGTAGGGTGGCAAAAATAACGTATAAACATTGTTTTACCACAACCTCGACCACCAGTAATACGAATTGATTTTTTAGCGCCAATTACTTCTACTTTTTCGTAATAATATGGAATAACAAAGTTACCCCAGACATCATCAGGGAATTCTTCAGCACGATTTTTTGAAAAGATTGCTCGTGAAATAGCCATTGCCTTGTCCTTATCGCACAAAAAGTGGGTTCCAATCACCCTGGGTTGTATATAATAATTTCAAAGAATTATTCGGTGTAGATGTACGAAATGCGACTGTTAAACCTAAGTCACCATATCCTTTCAGATTGTTTACATTAACTTTCTTTTTCTTCATTAAACTTTTATAAAACTCATATGCTGATTCATTTGAATTCTCATTATCATCTCTGAAGCTACCTGATTTACTGTAAAAGAAATTAGATTCTTCATTAAGATATTCGACTGGAGAAATAGTTATGGTAGGGTATTCTTTGTTAATTGCATCAACACCTATTTTGTGACCCATGTGAGGTAAATAGTAACAATTCTTTTCTTTAATAAGATTTTCCAAATTGAAACGTTTTATAAATTTTGAAAACTGATCTCCAGTCCCAAGCATATCATCCAAAAATACAATCACATCAATTTCATCTATATAACGAGTCAATTCAGCTGCATCAATTATATATGCTGAATTGATATTCATTGATTTTTTAAAGTTTCGTAAAATCTCCTGACCACTTTTGGCTGATAGTCTCTCAATATTATCACCCTGGTTGTGCGTTTTTGAATCCTCTACCGCAACAAAGCGGACAGGTAACGTATCACCTTGTGATGTTATTTTCTTTTTCCAAGATTTTAAATCGTTACTAAAATTAAAGTTATTATTGCAAAGTAGATCTGGTAACAAAAAAGTTACTATTTGTTCAGATAATGATTCAATCATAGGTTGCGAACGATAAATAATGGAATCAAGCACTCGTGCTGAAAAATATCTTTCATCTTGAGTAGAGAAATTATTTAGCCATGTTGTTAAATCATTGCTACGCAAACCTTCCCATACTCGACCTTTAATCAAATTAATGCAACGAGCATTTATTTTCTCAACATATTCCTGACTATAACTAGGTGCTGAGAATTTAGTCATTTTTATACATCCTTACGTAAAATTACTGTGCAACAAGAGGCATATCTAATAGTTTATTTTTGGTGATATATTTTGCACAAACACCGCTAGATATATACTCTATTGACAATTCCCCAGATTTACTTGTAATAGCGTCCCATACTAATTTCTGGTATTTCTTTGGAACTCTAATAACTAAAACACTATCGGTAACAACAACCTTACCTTTATCCACAAAAGCTGAGCGATTAAAACACCTGGTACCAACTCGACTAATTATGATATCACCCTTAATAGCATAATTCTCATCAGTTAAGGCACTATCTTGTACTGAATATTGCAATTTTATGCCACCTTCAGATAAATTCGATGTATGGCACACATCAATACAATTCTTCGTATAATATGCATTGTTATGTTTCCCTCGGAATACAAAAGCTCCTAATTCGCTTAGTGTTACAGTTTTCAAGTCATTGAAATCGTTATTCCACTTTTTTCTATTTAAGTAAAAAGAGTAGTCGGCCCTATTTATGGCTGTACCGACAGTTATCTTAGTTGGCTTAGTTAAAGTTCCGAATTTATTTGATTTATATAATTTAATATATTTACCAGGTTTATCCAATTTTTTTATAATTACTATATGTGTATTAGCCTCTGTATGCTTAAAAGCATTACTTGGGAGTTCGATAATTCCCTGAATATTGTTGTTTGCAAATAGAATTTCTCTTAGAGACTTCCATCTTTCACCTGAAATAATTCCATCGGGTAAAATAATTGCTAATGATGCTCCCTTATTCAACAATCTAAGATTTTGTGCAAGAAAAATAAACTCAGAAGCATATGTCTTGCTATTGGATACTAAATTACTGAATCCGGCATCTATTAAAATTTTATCTATATTTTTTGTTCGTCTAATCTTAGTAAACGGTGGATTACTGATGGCTAAATCGATATGTTCAAATTTGTTACTAAGAACCTTTGGTAAACCATCATCAAGACTATCATTTAAAAACCAATCAAAGTCTTTTCGTCCTTGCTTATTAAGTAATGGATCGATATCAATACCGACAAGTGCAGCTTTTGTCCATCTATTGCTCGCTGCCCTTAATAAAGCACCATCACCTGCGCCAATATCAACAATAACGCTTGGCTCAATATCATCTATCAAATTAACCAGCAATTCACTATAAATATTAGGTGTGAAAAACTGCTCATGCTTGTATTGATTAATATTCATTATTTATATCTCTGGTAAAAGCATATATTTTTTTATATTATATATGTAAATATGCAAAAAGTATAACATAATGATTAAGAAAGACTTCATAAATCAATTACATAAAACTATGACATCTAATGGTCACACCCAAAAAGATGTCGAAAAAGCCCTTAAAATAGACCAGTCACAGGTGAGCCGAATACTATCTGGTGATTTTGTATACAATTCATCAGCTGTTAGAGAATTATGTAAATATGCAAATTATAATGATGATATTTCTTCGGATGTGTGTAATAGCAAACTACTACGTGATGCAATCTTAGAGGTCTGGGATGGGAGCAAAAAGAAAGAGAAACAAATCGCACGTATAATTAAAGATATTGGGAAATTACTCTAATTCATCATAATATCTTTAAATATCAAATATATATAACTTGCCAAAATCGTTTCTACCATCCATTTACATATGCCGAGACTTGACAATTATTCCTTATCGGTTATATTCCTATTATGGAATGGGAAGTTGAGTATACGGATGAATTCGGTGACTGGTGGGCAACCCTCAGCGAAGCCGAGCAAGAAGATATCACGGCTGTAGTCGAGTTATTAGAACAAAAAGGACCTCAATTACCCTTCCCACATAGCTCTGGAATTAGTGATTCAAAACATAGTCATATGCGTGAGCTACGTATCCAACATGCAGGAAGGCCCTACCGAACACTGTATGCATTTGACCCACGTCGTATGGCGATATTGCTGATTGGTGGTGATAAAACTGGAAATGATCGTTGGTACAACGAAAATATTCCAATTGCAGACAAGCTGTATGATGTACATCTCGAATCAATAGAGAAAGAAGGTAACTAGGAGAACGAAAATGGCTAAAAAATTTAGAGATTTAAGACAAGCAATGAGCCCTGAAGCCCTAGCTCGCGCCCATGAAAAAGCCACTGCAATGAAAGCAGAACTCCCACTGGCAGAACTTCGCCAAGCACGCCATTTCTCACAAGAACAGCTTGCAACTGAACTTGAGGTAAAACAGCCTGCTGTGGCAAAAATCGAGAAAAAAGCTGATATGTACATTTCCACTTTACGCCGCTTCATTGAAGCGATGGGTGGGCAATTAGAAATCAGTGCCCACTTCCCAGAGGGTGATGTAAGAATTAACCAGTTTGAAGATATCGACGAACTCAAACAAACAGTCTCCTAAAAGCTAAGCTTAAGAACTTTCTTTTAACTACAAGTGTCATTTGGAGCAGTACATGAGTAATAAAATTCGATTACAAGAAGCAAAGGAAGCTATGAAGATAGCAAGAGAATCTGCTGTCTTAACTCATAAATGTTAGTCACTTCTAATTAAATCTAGAGATGTTTTAATGAAGAGTTTAAACAATACTGGTTATTCCAAAATGTCTTCTTTAGTCGAATTTGATAAATTAATGGATGAACATGCCGAAAACTATAAGGGAGCATTAGAGCATTTATATGATGCAGAAGATAAAGTAAAAGCGCTTATACTGGATTAATACAAGGATTATGTAAGTGGAAAAAAAGAACTCCCTTGAATCATTGTCACTTTACTATAAAGAAAATACAAAAAGTAAAGCTGGGAATCTTTTTAAAGTAGGATTAAGTGCTGGTGGCTTGGCCTTTATTGATAAATTCTTATCTTTTCCTGCGGATGAAATCGAAAAAGCTAAACTTCATGAGTTTATTGAGGAGTTACATACGAGGATTATTGATTTAGAAAACATAACAAAACATCCTCAATTTTATTCAAGCTTCAAAAGAGCTGCTCGTTCTTTGATAGAAACCGACCAATTAAAAAAAACTAAGGGGTTTGCTGAGATTCTCTCAAAAGCCATAAATAATAATGTTTCTAATTGGGATGAAACGCAACAAGCTCTAAAAATTCAGGAGATTTTAGAAGATCGTCATTTGGAAGTACTCAGTGTTATCTCTTCAATTAAAGAAAAATGGTTTGTTCTAAATGTAAAGGACTCGAAAAGCCCCGACTTAATAAAGTTATTACCCAATTTCAAACCACTTATGATTGAGCTTATAGTTATGGATTTAATTGGCCAAGGGCTGGTCAATGATACTGATGTGGATAGAAGTGGAACGAATACTGTTAGTTTGTTTAAGCTCTCAGATGCAGGCAAGTGGTTTATTGAACATACTATATCAAGCGTTTAATCATATAATAGTCAGAATAAAATACCGTCATATGAAAAATATAACTAGTTTTTATGAGAAAACGCAGCTCAAAAAGCATACTGGAATAAACACAAATAAAGTCTAGAATATAAACTATCATAAAGTTAAGTCTTTGTGCATTATCTAGACTTAGTGAAATAGGCTAACTTATTGATACTATAAATATATGAAAATTAAAGTACATAAAGATAATGATGCTTCATATATACGGAATTCTGATCTAACTGAAGAAGACCAAGAATTATTTGGTATTTTTAATTTGGGGGCGACATGCCCGTATTTACCTGGGGAAGGACATTTGTCTTATGCCCACGATTACGAAAGATATTTAGATCGCAAAGAGTCTTACATTAAAAGATACGAGGGTCTTAACGAGTTTAGAGCGGCACTTAAAAAATATTGCGGTTATGTGCCTTATGCAGATTAAAGTTACCATCATCAGTATCGCTAATTTTTCTTCCATTATTTCGATATACACGTAAAAACGCTCACTTCCCATCAATGTCAGATTAGTTTAAAACCTCATCAATGTCTTTTTATATCAAAACGCATAGATAAAGTGTTGGATCAGACCTGAGCTACTATATCTAATTACTGTGCAGGATGCGTCGCTGCATGAACCTGTTTCAATTTCTTAATCGAAACCTGCGTGTAAATCTCAGTCGATGATAAGTTCTCATGCCCTAACATCGCTTGAATAAACCGAATATCAGCTCCATTTTCCAGCATATGCGTTGCCATCGCATGGCGAAATAAATGGCATGAACCACGCTTTTGTATACCACAGGCATTCATGTACTTTTTTACCAAATCAGAGATACGATTATTTAGGAAGGCTTCCCCATAATCGGTTAAAAAAATATAACCCGAATCGTCATCACGAATAAATTTTGGTCTGACATCAGTCAAATATTTTTTAAGCCAAACTCTGGCTCTGTCTCCAATCGGAACAACACGGTCTTTTTTCCATTTACCGTCAAAGATGGTTAGTGTGCCTCGTTCATCATCAAAATCCTGCAATCTCAATCCAACCAACTCCATACGACGCACACCCGTTGAGTAAAACGTTTCCATAATAGCGCGGTCACGGATACCCGCATCACCAAAGATACTCGTGTGGTTTAAGATTGCGTTGATTTCATCAATGGATAAGATATCTTTTGGTAACCGCTTAGAGAATCTAGGCAACGGAAAGTCAGCCGCAGGATTATAAAGAATATAATTTTCTTTGCTGAGCCATTTAAAGAATGCTTTGAGTGGTGCTAAACGACTGTGTTGTGTATTAAAACCTAAAGGTTCCCCATTGCCTTTACGATAGTTAAACACATAACGCCGATATTGTTCTAAGATTGGTCTTGTCACATCCTGTGGTTTATCTATACCACGCGCATCACACCAAACGATTAACTGACGAATACTGGTATTACGCGTCTTACTGGTCGATTTGCTATAGTTCATTGAATCAGACCACTCAATAAAACGATTTAAATAGTGCGTCATACTATTTTCTATAATGGTACCCATTACGATGCACCTCCATTTAAGTTTGATGGTTTAGGCTTATGGTACGATGCCTGTTGCACATTTTTTTCTATAAGTGACTTAACTTCCTTCTCTGATAAAAGACTCGTATCATTTGAGATGTAGTCATCATGCGGCTTAAGCGTTGTTTCGAAAGAGTGACTAAACGCTGACAATCTACCGACATTAAGCTGACTTGCTTCAGACAAGTTAGTATTAAAGCCCGACTGGTTATCTAATTTATTCACATCAATCAATCCCATTAAAAATGGATGCCCATCCTGACCTTCATTGTTATATAACAATTCATAAATAATCTGTCTTCCACGACCACCACGATGGATGAGAAGGTATTCCATATTTTCGAGGCGCTTGATATGGACTTTAAGTTGCGTGTCACCCCAGCCGGTGTAGGCTCTGACATCACGACGACTAAAACGATAATCTCCTCGACTCATATTGGTATCATCGCAATGGGATGTCACCATGGTATCAATCAACGTGAGTAAACGCCGTGTCTGTGGAGGTAAGTCATCCAAAGAACGACCTAAGACTTGATGCGCTAACTGATTGGCCAAATCAATATCCTCTAATGTCACTTCAACATACGATAGTGATTGACCATTGCAGTACACTTTTTTGACTTCACGCTGATACTGATGCAGTAAAGAGATACTATTGATTAATGTCAGGTATTTTTTATGGTCTCGACGAGTGCGTGTTTTGTCATCTAAGAAAGTCAATTGCCTGGCATAGGGATTCACCACTCGATGTGGTTTAATAAGTTGCTGTGCATTTCGTTGTATACGGATGATATCGTCTCTCACTTGACTGGTTTGCAATCCTTCCAAGGTTTCTTCAAAACGTTGAAAGTCATGGATAGCGCATGTTTGTGCGCGGTCTTCATCGACTGTGAGTACCAGGCAGCGGTTTAAGAGTTCTTCATCAATATCAATCGCCGTGGTGGTACTGAAGATCATCACTGGGCCTTCGACTTTATACTCACGGGTCACATGTCTTCCTGAATCGGGATCTTTTCCTGTTGAAGCAATCGTTAGCTGACCCTCACTTTGTAATAGCTTTAATGCATAGGTGGCATGATTGGCACCTTCTTCTTCACTAATCGCCAGTATTTTATGTTTTAAGTTAATGTCGCCCATATAAAATAAAGACTGACCAGTGATGGCAGAGTACTGCACACGTTCTTCAATAGGTACAAACGATAAGACCGCTTCCATTAAAGCGCTTTTTCCTGCGGCACTGGTACTTTGAATAATGACAGCAAGTGGCTTAGGCAATTTTCTGGAGATACTGGCAAGGTAGGCAACAAGCTTATTGGTTTTCTCACCCACAACCCCACAGCGTTCGTAATCATCTAAGATACGTTGTATTAAATTTTGCGAGGTTAAAAAATGCATAGCCTCTTTACGCTCTTGTTTTGTGAGTTCATCTAAGACCGATTTCGGTGTGAGTATTTGTTGAATGTTTTTATCTTGAAGAAGTTCAAGTTTTAAGAGAACCTGGCTTAAGTCTTTCTTTAAAACATCTTCACCGACACCTAATTCAAGGGACGACTGTTTACAAAAATTATCGCGATGACGTGCGCTGTATAAATCAAATGTGTCCACATGCAAAACTTCTTCACGATTCACTAGGATATTCACCTTAAGATGATTGCTCACGGTATTATTTTCCAGGCCGCGAATACGATAACGACGGTTATGAAAACACATCACGATTTCGTTAGCCTTTACCTCTGCTTGTACTTCAACAGCCGGTTTCGGTAGCACAGTTGCAGCAATAGGTTCTTCAGTAGCAATTACTTTATCTTCAACTGAATCTATATCGATAGTATTCTTATCCTGATAGCTGTCTTGTCGGTTTAAATCGAGATCAGGATTTGCACTTACACTTTCAGCAGCGATAGTTTTATCAGGCGGTTTCCCACCGGCTAACCAGACCGCTTTGCGTATCACTTCCCCTAGGCAATCAGTCGCAGGTTGATGTGGCAGCGCATAGGTATTGGCATCCATACCTTTTGAAAACTCAATACGATAACTTTCAATGTCCATCTGAGCTAACTGTATAGATAACGTCTTAGCTAAATCATCATCTGCTTTTGTTCCGGCATAGGCGATTAAGATGCGTTGAACAGGTGAGGTTTTGAATAAGTCCGATATCGCATCTGAGCTAAAATCCACACCTTCGCTGCACGTCACATTTTTAAAACCGGCACACCAAAATGTCAGAGCATCAATGATAGTTGAACAAATAATTAATTCTTCACACGTATGGATAGCTTTTATGTTAAATAAACATTGTGTTGAAGCGAATAACGACGTTTTAATAGGTGTGCCTGGGCGTAACTTCTTGGCCAACTTATGGCCATATATCTGATTCACCACACCGTTTTCCATCACGGGGACAACTAGACTACCTCGAAACAACTCATGCCCACTGGATTTTAATATTCCAAGGCGTTGTAGGCGGCCTCGTAATACAGATCCGGCCTTACGATTCTTTTCAGGAAGCCGATAGCCTAACGTACGATCACTTAACCCCAGTTTGAAGTATTCAATGGCTTCACTTTTATCAATCCCTATTTTTTGTAGTACACTAAGTGCGTCAGGAGATTGCTTTAAGGTGTTATGGTAAAAATCAACAACCTGCTGCAATAACTCATTATCAGAGTAATCAACATCAAAAATTGAATCATTTATGATGGTATCTGAGTTAATTATTGGCTCTCCGACCACAATCGAAAAGCAATCGCCTTCATCTGATATATTTTCATCAACTCCATTTTCTTTGATTCCTTTCATGACTTTTTACCTTTTTCCTTTTTATTCAGAGGTGAATGCTCCTTACGTAAGGACTCACCACGTAATTTAATCAGGTGAGCACGATGAATTAAGCGATCTAAAATGGCATCGGCAAGCGTTGGTTCATCAATATAGTCATGCCATTTCTCCGTTGGCACCTGGGAGGTAATCATGATTGACCGTGTACCTATTCGATCATCCACTAGTTCAAGAAGTTCGTATCGACCTCTAACGGTTAATGGCGCACAAGCCCAATCATCTAAGATGAGCAAATCAATCTTTGATAATTTCGTTCGTAATTGCGCTAAACTGCCATCCTTATATGAAATTTCAAGTTCTTCCAATAAGCGTGATAGTCGCTTGTAAAGTACGGAATAACCTTTACGTGCGGCTTGCTGACCAAAAGCGCATGCTAACCATGTTTTACCCACACCCGTTGGCCCAGTGATAATGGTATTTAACGATTTTTCTATCCAATCGCACGAACTTAACGTGGATACCATTTGTCGGTCTAACCCTCGGTGCGCATTTAAATCGATATCTTCAGGGCATGCATTATCCTTAAATTTCGCAGCCTTGAGTAAACGTATGAGTTTACGATTTTCTTTATCTTGAATTTCCTCATCGATCATTAATCCAATAAACTCTTCAGGGCTAATTGATTGTGTATTAGTGTTTATACGTTGTTGCTCAATAAAGTTAACCATGCCGTATAAGCGTAACGATCTAAATTTGTCGATTGTTTGTTGAATTAACATTACAACTGACCTCCCATATAGTAATCCGAACCACGAAGGTTATCGTGCATAGGCAAGTTCATCTGTATCGGGTTACTCTCAATGGCATTCGATACCATATTACGTTTCAAAATAGATTGAACACTCTTAACCGTTAGTGAGCCTATCGCTTGTGCACGTTGACATGCAGCTTCAAAGCGTTCTGATCCATAACTTTTTGCAAGACGTTTTAAACTTGAACAAGATTTAAGTCCAAGAAATGGATGTGGCCGACATGAAAATTGGTATTGAATAACCGCCGAACTTGATTCACCGATACTCTGCGCCCATTCCAAAAATTTCTCAGGCGTCTGATTGGCATATTCACGATGTGCTTTGGGCTGATGTGCAGGTAAGGTTGTGTGACTGCCTTCATCATAACGACGTGTATGGCTTGCGACACGTTTACCTTTATGTATAAACTCAATCACATTTTTAGTCGTACGTGTTTCAACCTTCTGGCCAACAAGTTCACAAGGAACAGAGTAAAAGTGTTTTTCAACTGGTAAGTGATAGTCTACACCGACTTTTCTGACGCCAATCCATTCTGCATATTCAAACGGTGCCGCTGGCAATGGATTTAAAAAAGGCTTATCCAACTCCTCAAATCGAGATCGGCGACAACCAGGTAATTGTTTGAAGGGTCGCTCATTAAGTTTAATAAGTAGTTCGGAGATGGCTTTATTAATTTCATCGATACTAAAAAACTGACGGCGGCGTAAAACGGGTAAAATCCACCGCGAAACAAATAGAACACCTAACTCTGCTTTTGATTTATCTTGTGGTTTTCTAACACGCGCTGGAATGATATATATTCGATAGTGCTTACTCTGTTCCAAATATGTACGACTTAATACAGGCTCATTCCCATTTCGAACAGGTCGAGTCACAGCAGATTTCAAATTATCAGGAACGACTATTTGCGTCACACCACCGAAGAAGTAATACATTTTATTATGCGCATCAATCCAATCGCGAATAGATTGAGTCGGGACGGCATAAGCAAACGTATAATTTGAGCAACCCAATACACCGACAAATATCTGTACCTTATGTTGCTGGCCAGTATTTGCATCGGTATAAAACAGTGTTTGTCCCGCAAAATCCACATAGACCATTTCACCCGCTCGATGTGTTTGTCGCATGGTTAGATCGAGTTTACTCACATATTGTCGGTAATAAAAAGTGAAATGAGAATAGGAATAGGCATTATGTGGATTTTCTAGACTGTATTCTTCCCATAGTAGCTGTAGCGTCATGTGCTTATGCTGCATTTGTTTGTGAATCATTGGCCAGTCTGGAACCCGTTTTGATTCAATGCGTCCCCGCTTTTTGTTAAACAACGAATCAATCTTTGCATCATCTAATTTTTCAATTTGACAGATATTTAACCCGTTATCTTTGAATGCTTCTCGATAACGCCTGACCGTATTATGTGATAATTTAAATATTTGTCCGAGTTTTCGATTGGAGAATTCAGACGTTGCGATACTTGATAATAAATCTCTTTGTTTACTCATGGAGATACCCCTTTTTTTAACAAAATAGTCCCTTGACCAGTCAATAGGCCTGTTAAATATTTAAAACATTGAGACGAGTGCAAACCTCGTGATGAATTTATAACTCATCAACTCTTGACAATGAAGGAGGATATCGTAGACTTTAACTATTCGAGGTCGTATCGATGTGTTAAAGAATACAAAACCTGAGAGTTAGCCCTCTCAGGTTTTTTGCATTTCATCGCTTCGTTTTATTGTGTATGTGTCAGTCACCACCTGTTACGTTAAATCATCTTTTTCTCCTTTATCATTGAATCTATTCTCCAGCTTTAATTCTGATTCCTCACGGTTTCGCTGTTCCACAAGCCAATGGGCGACGTCTTTTGCTAAGGCAAATTTCCCTCGACGGTGCTTAATGGCGAAAATCCGTATCGGAATACTGTCTCTTAAAACTGCCTGCCGCATCGCTTCAAGCGATGGATACCCCAATACTTTTCGTAAATCCTGACCACTTAATAACGGCCCATATAAATGAAGCAGATCGGCCTCTAACTCCTTTAGCAGTAGCGCATGGTCATCTCTGGTATTGCCTTCAGTCATATTAACCTCAATTTAAAAGTGCATTTTTAATTCTATTCAATATTTAGAATATTAATAGAGCATCGAATTAATGAATTTCCTTACCACACAGACCGTGACTTTACGTGACGTTACGCTATAATTTTTCAAGACGTATTCAAATGGAGTTTGTATCTCATGCGAAATAAACCCGGTCGTCCTGCTAACGGATTAGTTGATTGCCTAAATATTCAATTATGGTATTTTGAAATTGCTGAACGACTGGGTGTTACGAGCAGTTACGCAGTCGAAAAATACTACAAAGAAAATCAACCTGATTTTCGACCACCTTTTAGAAATACGAATCAATTTAAAAAATACGAAAAAGGTAATTTCTTTCCTGGCAAAGAGATTACTGATTGGTTTGAGAGCCGTTCTGAAGGGAAATTCAAAGGCACTAGCAAGCTATTGCATCATCCTTTTTGGCGACTATTAAAAGCGCCTGCTATGCCTCATGCTGATTTGTATACAATCCTTCATGAGTTACCAGCGGACATTCTGATTCATCTTCCTTGGCCAAGCCGTGCATTACGCTACTCAACTAAAGTATGCAGTTTTGACTCACTCGCGGTGTGTCTATGGCTTATATGCGAAAGACGACATCACTTTAGCGACTCACCCCTAAAAATATTTTACCCAGCCACACTTAACTTCATTCTCATTTTGTCTTGTATGGCAAGTCATGACCCTTTTTTGAGAGTCGCTAAACCGCTGTATCAATATTTCAAAGATACTTTTTTACCTAAAGACAAAAAAGATGATATTCACAAGATGCTCCAGCATGTAAAACTCGATGGCTTAATTTCAAAAAATGCATTGATATTAAAAATCATTGATGAAACGAGTATCCTGTCTCAATTAAAAGATGCACCACCTTCATGCCTATATTTAGCTCAAAAACACCTACCTGATAACGTTATTTCCGAAGTCATGCCATTAATCAATTCAAAAAAATGGCGTCAACTTAAAAGGCATGACCAGGTTAAAAAACTCACAGCCAGCCTTAAACGATGGGAGAAGAACATTCTATCGGACAACGCACTACGTGAAACACCGTCACAGTTCACTTGAAATATAACTTAGCAGCATGAAATTGGTCATTATCAGCGAGGTGGTCAGTGCTAAACAGCAACCCTGTTCATTTTATCTTGGATTAAGTGGTCAATTAAACCAGAATATACATCTGTATGTGCTGCACCTAAATGCCCACTCTAATTTTATTAGCTGACCATCCAAACCCGTATCACTTGACCATCATGCTGTTACTGACCATTTTCGGTACTATTATTACGCGAACATAGTAATCTAGTTACTAATAAAAATTGTGAATATCTACATACGAAACCTTTAGCTGTGTCGCCATAACGGGATAACGATGCTGATTTGATCTATCCGATATGTTTTTGTGTTTAAATAAAAAGTGCTTATACACAGGGGCACCGAATATGAAAATACAACTTGCCAGCGATATACATTTAGAATGCTTCAAACAAAAAGAGGATTGGCCCCAGATACCAATAGCGGATGCGGACATCATTATTCTGGCAGGAGACATTGGTGAAGGTCTCACTGGGATGGAGTACGCTATTGAACAATCAGAGCGATTAAAGAAAGATATTATTTATGTGGCTGGCAATCATGAATACTACGGGCACGATTATTTTGAATTAAAAAATCAATTACAAAGAAAAGCACAAGGGACGCGTGTGTATTTTCTGGATAATAACATCGTTATTAAAAATGAAACAAAATTTATAGGCTGTACACTTTGGACAAATTATGTGGACGGTAATAATGATTTGATGGAGATTGCATATCTTGGGATGTCAGATTTTAATAATATTATGGCAAACCATTGGTGGGATACAACGCAGGCTAAAGAAATGGGAAATAAACGTATAGGTAATTACGGTATACTTGGGGCTTTTATCCCTGAAATTTGCTTTGAAGAACATCAAAAGTCAATCAAGTTTATAATGGAAGAATTAGACAAATCCTTTGAGGGAAAAATCGTGATTGTCACACATCATGCTCCTTGTCGTGAGTCGATACGTGATTTAGTCATAAGTAAATCAGTCTATGAAAAATCAAAATGGATACCGAGAATGCGAGATGAACTCGGCATTAACTATGTCGCAAGCTACGCCTCTGATTTATCAGATTTATTCGTTAAATATTCACGTCATATAGACCTGTGGGCACATGGCCACATTCACCAAAAACTAGATTACGCCTATAAAGGTATTAGAGTAGTTAATAATCCACGGGGACGGCCTTTGGGGAAAATAACACGTGAAATTGTTGAATGTCTCGGTATGTCAATGCCTGTTGATTGGGTGCCGCCATTGTCAACCGACGGTGATGTAGCAGGATTTAACTTCAATGAAATATTCAATATAGAAAATTAAATTAGGCTACCTTAACTTCTCACACAGTGACTTACACGAAAAAATATAACTAAACATAACTACGCGTGACAATTATTATTTGTATACATCATAAACTAAAAAATAAATTATTTATTATTATGCAATCAACAATAGACGCTATAATAGTTGATAAGTGATCTTATTTAGTCTTATCAATCAACAGTAAAACGCACTCAGAATCTTATGCTATTAAATAAATGAAATCAGGAAAAATGAGGGTATTAGTTTTAAGCGATCTTCATATTGAATTTGAAGACTTTCACACAGATACAAGCAACGTTGATGCCGTTATCCTTGCGGGCGACATACATGTAAAAGAAAAAGGTTTTCGATGGGCGTTTGAAAATATAAAAGAGATCCCCGTATTATATGTCTTAGGAAATCACGAGTTTTATGGTAAAGCATACCCAAGGTTAATCCATAAATTAAAAAAAATGGCACAAGACTGTCACGTTCACATAATGGAAAATGATGTTATCAATATAAACAATATTAATTTTCTGGGGTGTACGTTATGGACGGATTTTTCATTACTAGGCGACCCAAGATTATCAGGATATGAGTGTCAACAGGCCATGACCGACTTTAAAAAAATACGTATTGAGCCACGATATTCAAAACTTCGCTCTATTGATGTTTCTGTTATTCATAGAAAATCTGTGCAATGGCTTGATAAAGCATTGGAGAGATTAAAAGGACAGACAAATGTTGTAGTAACTCATCATGCACCCAGTAAAACTTCAATACCAGATGAGCTTAAAGAAGATGTTATAAGTTCCGCATATGCATCTAATTTAGAACATCTAATCCATAAGCATCAGCCTGCTTACTGGATTCATGGTCATTTACATAACAGCTCTAATTATACTATTGGTAATACACGTATTTTATGTAACCCTCGTGGTTACAAAGGTGAACGAAACTGTGATTTCAATGAACATTTAACCGTGGACTTTATTCCAAATTAAAAAGCTCTAAAACCTTAAGACACACGGCAATAGCAATTACTTAATCGAATAAAGAGAGATTAATATTTACGACTATGAAAATAATATACGTAGACATGGATGATGTAATTGCAGACTTTTCTACAAGCTACAGTCATCATATAAAAACAATGCCTGACATTAAGTTCCCTCAAAGCATTATGGGCTTTTTTGAAACATTAAAACCTATTGACGGGGCAATTGATGCAATAAACACCTTAATTAATAGTGACTGTTTCGACATATACATACTTACGGCACCATCAACTCGAAATCCTTTATCCTATAAAGAAAAAAGAGTATGGATTGAAAATTATTTTGGTTATGAGTTTTGCAAAAAACTAATTATCTGCTCAAATAAAGGCTTGTTAAAAGGTGATATTTTAATAGATGATAACTTGACAGGAAAAGGCCAGGATAAATTTGATGGTGAATTATTCCATTTCGGAAGTAATGAATATCCAAACTGGCAAGCAATTCAAAATAAATTATGTATATAATTCAGCTATTTTTAATCTTATAATATTTATTTCAAGATGTAATTTTGAGCATGTAAAAGGTGACTCATTCCTGATAATCGATATAAACTTTCTCAATATAATTAAAGTGGATAACACGGAAGTGCGTTACCACAACAATAAATATTATTTTTATCTATAAAGGGATTATAGTCGCTGTCCTCTTTATTGTTTTCCTTGCTTTCATCATCGATGGAACTCAGCATAATGCTATATGCATGCTTACAATCCTTTAAGCGATTGATGATTTCTGAAATTGCTTTTAATAAGCCCACTTCGATAATTTTATGTTTTCCCCATTCCGAACATGACACGTCATTATAAAGTGCAGCATGTGCACAACAAAATCCTTTGTACGGAGATATGTAACTTTGATAAAGGTTAATCGTAGTTACAGATAATTTTGTTGTAAGTTTCATATTATGTCTATCTATTAGACGACTATCACTATGTCAATATATTTCAATTTTTAGCGGTAAGTCGAAAAACCGCTATATTCTCTTTTATATATTTTTATATTTATTTTTTGCCCAACTCTTATAGCTGATTTCAGTGGCATATTTTTTGTTATAAGCTCTCCATTCTCTAACTCCAGTACAACTCTCAAATAAGAAGGGCTTCCTTTAGGGAACATCTGCACGACTTGTGTTGCACTTCCTAATATAGTATCACCTGTATATTTAGGTGGATCTATAAATCTAAATAGAACCACAAATAATGCCAATACAAAGATTGAAAATGATATTTTATTCGCTTTCCTTACTTCTGCTTTTTTCGACATTATTCTATCTAGCAATTAATCTGAAATTGTCTAATTGGTGTAGCAGCTTGACTTCAAAATTAAATAGTTATTCTCATACAACTAGCATGCAGAGAACATTTCTAAATATCGTTTTATAAATAAACCAAAAAATGTAAGCCGAAACAAATGCATTATTTATCTATGTTTTTCGATTCATTATCAGTAGATTCAACGTTATCTGCTTGGTAAGGCATATAACCATTTTTAATGAAATAAATTGAAAAATATCCATATAGAGCAAAGAGTACAATGGAATTAGGTAATGGCGTGCTATTGAAAATCACATCATAAATAATCCAGCACATCAAACCTAAAACAATAAATGCAAGTAAATAGTTACACACCTTAAAAAATGGGTTAGTGCTAGGTTGATTCCATTTTAGTAAAAATAATGCAGGAAAAACTATATACATGGTAAAAACAGCAATACCAATACCCCAATCTGGCCCAAACAAAGGATGCAGTATCCAATATAATGGGAAAAAAAGGATTATTGAAGCTATTGCTATTAGTAAGAGTCTCATTATTCAACGTATAACCTTAGTTACTTTTCTTGTTCCATAATTTAATTCCAAACAAATTTGTAATTAAATAATAAAGACTACCTATAAAAAATAGAACTTTAAGTATAAAAATAATTACGAACCATACAGGATCTTCTGCATAATAAACTACTTCATTCGTTCTGATATTAACTATTTTCCCATTAAATAAAGCTTCAAATAGTTGGGGTCCAACCCAAAGAGCTATAAATATTGAAACAAAGATCCATAACCAATTTTTTTTCACTTAAATTATCTCACAAATTAGAATGGCTAAAATCAATTTTCACAGCCACAGGATGAACTTGAACCTGATGCAGAATTGCCTAATAAATTTGAATACGAGTCTACACCAGAACCACCTATAAGGGATAAAGTTGCATCTCCGATTGCATCTCTATAAGTACCAGCCTCAGAGATTTTCTTATCTCGTGTTCTTCGTGATGTGCGGCTGTTTGATCTCCATTTTTTTGCTCTACTTAATCCCTTGTAAACATTAAATCCAGTTTTTGCTGCACCACCAAGGCCAAATGCTGTACCAGCATAATTTCCATACTTATATGAGTCAGAACATTTATTAACTCCACCTATCCCAGCAGCATCTCTAAAAGCCTTTGTTAAATTAAATGAAACTGAATCACCAAAACCAGCAATACTATTAGTAACCGAGTCAGGTACTTTTGGTAAATCAGCAACTCCAAACAACCCATATGGATCTGACCAGTATAATGGGTTCCCATCAACATACCCGTATGTATTCAGACCACCTTCTAACCCAATCGGATCAGACTGCACATATCGCCCAGTAGAAGGATCGTAGTCACGGAAGTAATTATATTGTAATCCTGTTTCTAGGTCATAGTATTGTCCAGGGAATCGTAGATTAATAACTACATCACTACCGTTTCCATCTAAGTCTTCATTGGCTTGTTCTTCACCAAAGGCATCACTATCCCAACGCCATATAAATGTTTGATTCTGATTGGATGCGAGACGTGGCGAATCCAAATGATCTGTGTGGATATAGTGGATAGTTCCATCTGACTCAATCTGTGCAACAAGTTGACTTTCATCAGCATTATTCAGGTAAATATATTCCCTAACTCTAGTACCCGAGGCATCATATTCACCAAGTAATCTGTTGTTATTTGCAGAATCATAAACATAACGAATATCATCGATTTGACTACCACTGAGCTGTTTCCTTACTCTCTGACCAAGGAAATTGTATGTATAATTTCCTTGCATACCACTTAGAATGTTATTACTTTGCGAAAGCCGACCTGATGTATTGTATTGGTAAGTTCTGTTGCCATCTGTAAGTATATTGCCTGTGTTATCACGTTGAATAGAATTTGCATTAATTGTACTCAAACGATTTGAGTTCGGTTCATATTGATAGGTAATCGATTCACCACTATTCGCTTCTTGTTTTATTATACGATTACCAATCGAGTCATATCCATATGTGAGCGCAAGGTTAAGGCTTGCTTCGCTGTCTTTAGTCAGCCTGCTCATTTGATCATACTCATAGGCATTTGTTGATTGAGCCCCCACTCTTGTCCAGTTTTGTGAAGTTATATTGCCCTGATTGTCCAACTGATTTTGAAATCGATTGCTTAAACTGCCATACTGCTTCTCTACAAGACGACCAGCACTATCGTAAAGATAATCTGTTTTTAGGTTGTTACCATATAGATAACTACCTAGCTGATTCCCCTTCCATGTTATCGAGCTGACTATATCACTAATAGTACCGGAGTTATCAAGTTGTAAACCAGAAATGCGTCCAGCCGTGTCATAGGTATAACTTACTACTATTCCACTTGGATACGTAATGTTTGTTAACTCATCTGCATCATTGAAGCTATACCCTGTTACATAATTAGATCCTGCTATGTTGCTACTTATTAACGTTGCAAGACCTCTACTATCGTACTGAAATTGAGTGCTACCAGACTCATCTGTAGCAGATGTCAAGTGTCCGTTGCCATTAGTACCTTCATCATAATTTAGTTGAATATCTAATGCTGCACCTTCATAGTCTATTTGAATTAATCTGTTTAAGCCGTCATAGCTATATATCGTTTGTTGGTTATTTGCATTAATACTACTTGAAAGTTCACCCGAAGCATTAACTTGATATTGGGTTAATCCTGTATCAGGACTCGTAAGCTGTCTCAGTTCACCCCAAGCAGTATTGGTATATTGTGTGCTTGCATTGTTTGTATCAGTAATCTGCGTCAGCTGACCTAATTTATTATAAATATAATTAGTATTGCCATCAGTATTTTGTTCTAGTGAAAGTCGTCCTTCTGTATCATAACCATAAGTTGTTAAAGAACTATTGCTTACACCGAATTGACCAAATCGAGTTTGTTGCTGCAATTCATCCAAGCCATTGAGTTGATTTTGAAAAACTTGTTTGGTCGTTGCTTCTAAGAAAGAACCCAATGTTTTTTCACTGATAACATCTTTACGTTCGACTTGAGTGCTAAATAAAGTTCCATCCATCTGATAATAACGTTGCTGTACCTCTGTATAGCTAGAATTATAGACATAACTCACATCTGTATAATCACCTGACGGATAAGTAATACGTGACGGCTTATTTTGCGTACTATATTGGATAGCTATACTTCTATTTAGTGGATCCGTATATTGAGTTAGCAAACCTTTTGAGTTATAGCTCGCCTTTGAAATTCTTCCATTTGTATCAGCTTGAACTACTTTGTTGTCACTATTATAACTCAATTTTGTAACAATATTATTCGAGTTAGTAACAGACGCTAACTGCATTGATGAATTATATCCGTAATCAAAAAATAATCCCTGTGGCATGTTTACACGCGAAACCAGCCCTTGAGAATTATATTGTAATGTATATAAATCACCTGCTCCGGCTTGAGGCCCATCAATTGTTTGTAATTTTCCTAATACTACATTCCCCAAGCTATCCGTTGTGTTTGGATAATAGGTATAGGAAGTAATACGTTGCGAATTATCGCCTAAGTCGACTAATGTTTTTGTTAGAACACGTAAGCTTGTATCATATGTATAACGTGTTTCTCTTAAACCATATTCATTCCGTGTTGCAACACGATCTGTATTATTCCAATAGGTTATATTTATTTCTTTTGCTTCGGCTGTCCCAGCGAGTTCTGTGATTTTTGTAACTCGACCTACGGCATTATAAATATAATCAGTTGTATTTCCACGCTTATCTAGTATAGAGGAAATTTTACCGCGACTATCATAGGTCTTTGTTTCAGTTAAATTATCCGTGTTATTTATTGTACTTAGTTTTCGGTAGTTTGAAGCATCCACATAATAGGTTTTACGCTCTATAGTAGTATTAGTTCCTACTTGCTTGGTGTCTTTAATAACACGTACTGCCGCTACACCATTATAGGTTGTTCTTAAATAGCTGTAGTCATTCCGTTTACCATCTACTTCCGTATAACTGGTGACACGTAATTTTGTAGATGTTCCAATTGTTCTATTCGCCCAAGTTACACTTAAAACTGGTTCTGTACCGTTATCATTAATGCTATTTAAGTAGTCTTTTTTATACCCAATATTATCGACTGTTTGATAGCCATAATCTCGTGTATTCCCATCGGGATCGAGTAATTGAGTTAAACGGCCACTTGTATCATACGTATAAATCCAGCTACGTGAACCTTGATCTGTTACTTGAGAAACAAACCCTTGGTCATTGTATGTAAAATTAAGCGTAAAACCATAGCTATCATACTGCTGTGTTAAACGGTCTTGTGTATCATAAACATAGTAAACACTACTTCCTTCTTTATCTGAATAAGATTGTAGTAATTTCCCGTTTGCATCATAAACACTATAACTCTGGTTATCTTCGAATATTTGTTTAAAGTTACCATTAGCTTGCTTTTCAAAAGTGAAAAAGAAAATACCGGGCGGAGTACAAGCTGTTGCGGATTCTTGTAGCTTATAACGACGACCATAGGATGCTAACCAAATTGGAACGGGGCCAAAATTTGTTGCTGTACTCGGTGAACCATCTGCATTGCCGGCATCCAGTGCTTTGTAGGTTCGCGCAATATTTGATTCTTGTGCAGTTACCCAACCACGTCCAAATAGCCCTGCGCGTTGATCAAAAGAATTATAGGTACGCTTTAATGAGACGTTTGTGTCACTTGAAAAGACTATATCGGTTTCATCCCAGGCCAAACTACCGTCGGCAAGATATACAGGTGAACCTTTGCCACATTCATCACAATTTCCACTCGGGCAATTGTCATCTTTATTATCTTCTGCACTCGTAATATCTTCCCGATTACCATTCCAGGGTTGGTCATAGGCAAAAAGTGGCATTGAGAAGCTGAGTGTTACTAGTAAAAGAGCAAGTAACAGAAAACTGTTAATATATTTTTTAGTTGTTGTTTCTATTTTATATAAATCCATTTTCCTACTCCCTTTAATTGCCAGTATTCATGAGCGCTTCATACTGGCTCATTAAATTATCACGTTCACTTTTAAGCGAATCGAGTTGAAATGCTTCTGTGCTGTTATTGCCTAACCACGTTGTTATCGCCGCACTGTTGTCACTGGCATATTGGTAAAATGTTTTGGCAGTATAGCCAGATTCTGCCAATGCTTTGTCTATAGCAACAAAGCCTGGCTCACCAATACGCTCGAACTTATCTTTGTCAGACAAATTTTCTGTATTGAGAATATCGAGAGAAACATAAATTTGCGCCACTTGCGCCTGCAACATCTTAATGTGTGCGCTGACATAACGTTGAATGGCCAAATCATCCGCAGCCATTGCCGACGATACAGACAGTCCTAAAAATATAATTAATGTTATTAAATTTTTCATTTTGTCTGCTCCTAATAGTCAATCCGTTGTGTGCGATACCAAAATAAGCTGCGTTTACCCGTCGCATCGACTGAACGTACGCCAATACGATAATCACTCGGGGCGAGATATTGATTGGCATCATTTTTACCATCCCATATTAATGTTTGACTACCCGCTGCTGTATCAGGGAAAACACGGGTGGCCACATCAACACCTTTATCCATATCCGAGACAACCACTTCAATCGTGCTGAGCTTGCTTATGCTTAAGTTAAGTAGTATAGGCTCACGACGTGGGTCAACAATAACCGTTGAACCTAATGTGAAATTTTCGATACGTGGATTTTCTTTTACGAAAATAACATTGTTAGGTAAACGATAACGCACAATACCCGGCATTAATCGATTTAGATTCGGAGGCACTTTAGCACCAGAGGGATATTCACCATTCCAATACAACGAGTAAGGTCCACGCCCTAATCGTTCACGTTCCATCAGTGTCATTAACTTTGCACCAAATGAAATTTGCCAGAAGAAACTCACTTCTGAAGGGTCGTTAACTGCATAGTCTATTCTCAGTGGTCCCTTTAAACGATCAAACGAGCGAGGATTCGCGGTTGTTCGGCGGTAGTAGCTTAACTCACCACCTGTTGTACCGCGTAAATCGAGAACGCGTGGTAAACCATATTGGGTATAGCCTAAAACAACATAGTAGTCCCCTTCGGAAACTGTATCGCCTTGACTATTTGTACCATCCCATGCAAAAGCAAGCGATCCTGCTGATGTTAACTGCGGTGCTTGCAGTGTGCTGACTCTTCCTCCACTTGCATTTTCAATCCATAATTCCAACATTGTTTCATATGGTAAGGTGACGTTGATCGAAGCCTGACCACCTGAATCACTGTTTATCGTATCACTACTGTCTGGAATACTCAGTGAAGGAATACCCGTTGATAAGGTTTGTATACGTAAAGAAGCTTTTGCGCTACGTCCACTATCTGTTACGACTTCGACGACAGGATAATAGTTATCTACCCCATTATATATAAATGAAACAACATCGGTTGTTGCTGTGCCGCCTTGTGTTTCAAATGTACCATCTCCATCTAAATCCCATTGCCATTGAGTGATAAGACTTCCATCTGAAATCGTTGCCGTGGCGGTTAAGTTTGAAGTAAGCGGTGCGTTACCACTCGTAGGCGATGCAGATAATACAATCACTGGATCCAGAGGATTATTAACATCCACATTTATGGCGTTATTGGATACAACCGTTTCAGCACCGAAGGCATCGGTTACTTTTACAACTGCTAGGAAATTACCTTCTGTGGAATAGGTTGTTTGGAACGCTTGAGTAAAGGTTGTTACATTGTTTAATGCAATAGTTGCATCGAAAGTACCATCACCTTCGTAATCAATACTAACATCTGTCATCCCTTGTGGATCTTGTCCTGTTACGGTGAAGCTTATAGCCAATGGTGCTGGGCCATTCGTTGCACTTGCCGCAACAGAAACGACGGGAGATTCATTTTGAATTGTAATTGTTTTTGTTGCAATCAGTGGATCACCACTTGCAGGGGTAACGGTTAAGGTTGCAGTAAATTTATCACCTGGGTTACCTGTGTAAGTATACGTTCTTGGCATACCGAATGTATCTGAAACATCTGTCACACCATCACTGGTAAAGTCCCATGCATAACTATTAATAACAATATTATTATTGGTGACATCTGAACTAAAACGTACTGTTAACGGTGATAAGCCAGAGGTTGGGTTAGCAACAATTGTGGCCGATAATACATCGGCAGCCGGCTCAACGGTTATTTCAAAACTTTGTGTTGCGGTTAAACCACCGGGATCGGTGACTACTACTACAATCGTATGTAAACCTACTTGGTCAACAATAGGTGTCCAGTCAATTACCCCTGTTGTCGCATCAATTGACATACCAAGTACGGATGAAGTAAGGCTGTATTGTAAAACATCACTATCTGGATCATGGCCTGTCACTGTATAGGTATATAATTCGCCAACTTTCGCATCCGTGATAGCGGTTGAAAATATTATTGGTGGGTTGTTAATCGGTAAAGCATCACAATTAACACCATCAGGCACTGATGGGAAACGGTAAATATTATCAATGACTGGTTCAGGTGCCTCACCATCATCCTCTTCTTCAGGAACTTTAACCGCGACCTTACCAGAGCACATCGCACCGTCACTGTCGGTTGCTTTAAAGATAACGTCGTAAACACGTCCTTCTGATTCTATTTCTTTAAATTCGCTCCATAGGTAATACTCGTCACGAGTACGAGCTCGAATAGAAGGTGTAGAAGTCGTTAAACCAGCGGCATCATAACGCCCGAGCGGCATATCATCGTCATCTTTCTCATCGTCATCTTTCTCATCGTCATCTTTCTCATCGTCATCTTTAAAAATATTGTACCAACGCCAGTATTCAACGGGTTCATCTTGCATAATACATTGCGCTTCAATGGTAACGGGAAGACTTTCAGGATCAACGACACCCGTAATCTGAATGGGGACCATTCTATTATCTGGTGGAATAATTAAATTAGGTGTTGCAATCGCATTGCTACAATCCGGGGCTAAATTAAGCGCATAAGTTTCACTACTCACCGCACTTAACGATAGCATGACAGCAAAAAATCCAGCTACCTTAACGTTTACTAATATGTTGTTTTTTCCTAAACCAAACATAAAATATTCTCCCAATTTATATTCCTTATTCTTTGGTTACTGCCGACTTCTCAGCAATCAAATAGTTGTAATTTGTACTATTTTGATTTCCCTGCTTCTAACGTAAACGCAATATTTCTTACGCCGACCTGCCCACTGTAGCCTGATACATTTACAGTAAGGACATGATTACCTGGCTTTAATCCAAACCGTCCAGGTGACCAACGCCAAGTGAAAGGCACAAAGCCTTGCTCTTCCTCAGCGATAAATTCATTATTAATAAAAAAACTTATTTCGTAACGTTCTTGGTCAAGATATATCTCATCTAATGGATTGATTTTTACTTCAGTAATAACCTCATCAAAACCTGATATCTTTTTTAAAGGTTTTCGTGACGTATCTAATAAATTTACTGTGATTCGAGGGCTCTTTTGTTGTAATACCGGCGTGTAATACTCAGGCCGAATTAATTTACCTGCACGTTCTAATTTTCTGTTTTTATAGCTAGCCTGCCGTAATGCCCATTTTTTCTTTTCCCGATAAGCACGGTAACTTAGCTTAGAATTTCCGTAAGTAATAATGCTGTGATCAGGCAACTTATAGCCTATGATCAAATGCCCCACTTTTGGATTACGCTCAATAGCAATCACATTATCAATGTCTCGACCATTCCATCGCTCCGCATGGAAACCCGCAGTACGAGGCTCCCAATCAATAATGGTACGTAACATAGGACCATTTTTTATCCCTGAACGAATTAACACCCGACTTGCACTTGGTAACGTATATTCAACAACACCCGCTCGTATCTTTTTCTCAAAATCATATAACTCTTCACCACCACTTGATTGACGGTGATCAATACGCTGCTTCTTATTAGACTGTGTTGTAATAATAAAAATGGGGGAATAAACTTCATTAGGTACAACTTTTTTACTACTATCCTTTCCATCCCATTTTATTTCGTAATTCATTTTATTCTTTTTAAAACGATTAAATGACAGTTTACGTACAAGATCATCATCACTCGTGCGAATTTCAACATCAATTTTTTTGATGTCATCAAATTTTTTCACTGAAAATGGAATAACAAATACTTCGCCTCTTGATGGCGAGAAACTTTTTTTCTTATATGTACTAATGGATAAACTCGACGGTTCTTTTTTCGATTTATTCTCTCTTTCTTTTTTATCCGCATAGGCATGACTACCTATTGAAAACATAAATAAGGTTATCAACGCCATTAACGAACGATGATTTTTAATACGTTCTGTTCTCGTTATAAACATCAATTAGTTAACTCCAAATAACGAATTTTTTTTATACCTTGCGGTAATGTAATTTTATGCAATTTAACTTTTGAGTTTCCTTTATCAGAACTCACCATCATAAGCTTAGTGCCTTCAGGGGTACGACGTATAAAGTACACATCATTATTACTAGAAACACTTGGATAGCCATCTGTTACTTGTCCTTGTGTTAACCAAACTACCTTATTAGAAATAAGATCGAGTTTTGCAATATGATAGTACCCTCTCTTATTCGAGCTAATAAAACCAAATCGTTCTTGATTATCAACTGAATGTAAGTAAGTTGTTGCATTAAGTAAGGTAAGCTGACGAGCCTTTCCTGTTACTTTTTCTTGTTTCCAGACCTCTTGAATGATAGGACTACAAACAGCTCGACAAGAAACATGTGCATAAAATAGTGATTTATCAGTCAGTAAAGGATGAAACTGTGCCGATGCCTGCTTCAAGAGCGACCTCATTAAAGGCGATGATGTAGGAGAACGGTCGTTACTATCAGCGTAAACAAGTCTTGTATCGCGACTTTTCCCTTCGATAAGCTCAACCATCGTTAAGCCCTTTTGATTGGCACGAAGTTGCGTATAATTATTTAACTTAATCTCTTTATCATTGGAAAATAAAGGTTTGAGCAACTTATTTTTAGAACGATAATGATATAAACGGCCATCATTACCTTTTATATATAAGTTGCCAGAAACAGGTTGTCGCGTTAAATACGCTGGATCACGTATCGTTTTAATCTTATTCCAGTCCTTTGATTTAATTGTTTTATCTTTCGTTATCTTCGCAATATATGGAAACCAACTTTTACCATCATAACCTACAATCATGAGCGTTTGCGTGTCATCCGCTTTTGAAACAGCAGAATTCATTACCAGAAGCAGACTGATACTTAGCAGCAGTGTTGTAAAATTAGAAGCGAGTATTAATTTATGGTTCATGGCGCAGCAACTATCTTCATTCTCAACTGCTGAATGCTATAAGCTAACCCCAACATGACAGCGATAACCGCAAGAGAAGAATACAATATTAAACCTGCCTGTGACTGAGATTCTGATCCAACGACCAGCGCATGAAAATAGATAAAACTTGTAGCAACCCAATACAAACGATGCATCAGTACAGACCATTTTTTATAGCGCGACATCCTTTTCGCTCCAGCATAGGCAACGACAAATAGAATTAATAAGCCAAACAAACCAAAGGTAAGGTGCGTATGATAAAAGTCTTTGAAGCTAGGCAGAAGCAATGACCAGGCCACACTGTCTTGTCGCATTGAGACAGCAATTACAAACAGCAAGATATGTGTTATTGCGAAGAGAAGAATGAACGAACCAAATACTCGATGGCGTATACCAACCCAATAATCAGGAATCATATTTAATTTACTTAATAAGGTTACAATCACTTGCCATGCGATACCCATCAACACGATCATTCCAGCCAATTTCGATAACACATACAAGAACTGCCCTTTCGGTACTACTTCTGTAAAATACACCGCCAACGTTCCCGTCTGCGTATACCATATAGCACTCGGTATCAATAATATAAAAGTAAACATTAAAACTGGCCACTGACAATTACGCATGAATCATTCCTTAATACAAGCGTGGGGTTCAGTTGCACAACGCATCAAGGCAACGAGGGATTGTTGTTCTGTCACGGTATCTTTTTTAGCAACCGGTAACGTTGCCTTCAACCAACCCTTTAACCCATTGGGACTCAATGTTGCAACGCGAGGAACACCTAAAAGTTTTAATGCTTTTGCAACTTCGAACCCTCTAAAATCCTTCACACAGTAAGGTACAACCAAATCTGCATCGACTAATGATTGCGCACTATCTTTATCAACATCACGTAATCGAATTAAACGCGACCCAGGTAAATGCACCTCATTATATTCCTCATCTTCACGTGTATCGACAAACACAACTTTTTTACCCACGCTAATTTCACGTAGTACATTTAGGTGATCAATCGATTCAACAAAAGAACTTCTTTTACTCGGTAACCCCGGACATAAAGAGTCTAAACCAAGTTGTTCACTATAATCATTTGCAGTGATATTAGGTTGTGAGGCTAAACGAGACACCCCATCAAAAAAAGCAAGATAACAATCAATAGGAACTTGATCGCGATCGTAGCGTGCTTGCAATTGTCGATACAATGTTTCAAACCAAATTGAATGAGGATGGGTAGGTTTATCCCAAATATTCACTTCAACATCATGAATAATCAAATCAAGGTAATCTAAGGATGCATCTTTAAAATCAAATGCATTTTTTAATCTACGAAACATAGATTGTCGATTTGCACGACTTATCGCTGTATTAGGAGCACCAAAAGGCACCGCATTTTCTGGCAGTGTAGAATTAGGGGGAACAAGTGTGAAATATGCATTAGTAGAAATGTATCGTTTTATCATCCATAATGTTGCCCATTTATCAGGTTCGATACCTTGCCAAGAGGTGAAATGTACTGCGTTTTTAACGGTAGCCGTTGGTATATTTATTTCAGCGATGGCCGCACTTGCTTGGCTACTTAATACAAAGCCAAGAGCAAACAATAATCCTTTTTTTGCTAGTACTGAAAACACTTATTACCATCCCCAACGCAACATGCTTCCTTTCTCAAACTGCATATTTTTTCAACACGCTACTTAGTTGAAAAATAAATCACCCTCAGAAAATTTAGTTTTAATTATCTATTCACTTTTCTGAGGCTACGTATACAATTTAAAAACCATTGTTACAACTTTGGTAATAAGTTTCAAGTACAGCATATCTTTATCAATAAATATTTATAGAAGTTAGAACCAATCGACATAATGTTGATATTTAAGGGGTAAATAGTGAGCAAAAATTAATCGTTGTTCATGTTAAGTGAAAGAAAATTTATTCTTCTGAGTTTAGCTATTTTATGTCAATGCTCTTTGGTGAGTGGTTGTGGTCAATTTTGAATCAGGCTTTTATGTTTATTCGGACTCAAACAGCGTATTACAATCATCACATCGGATATGTATGTTTGGCTTGCCCCATACATTGGTGTAACAAATAGGACAACTATATCGTATTTTAACTTTTTTCTTCGCAGTAATGGTTTCAACAAAATCATGTGGCATTAATTCTGCAAAAGTTGATGTGTGGATCTCATCAGTTAGAAAGTCATCAGTAGTACCTGCATTTTGTGATTTCGTTGTTAAGGATTCAGCGTTATCAATAGACACGATATCAGGCTGATGCAGTCGAGGAAGTGCTTTTCTATCAACCCAAGCAAGTTTAAATTTGCTTTCTTCAAATAACTTGCCATAAGCAGTATGGAAAGCACTATTTTTAACAATGTAATCACTCATATGTTCGCCGGTAATATCACCTCCAGGCTCGCCAGTTGATGATGGCATAAGCCCTATTTCAATCATTTTATAAGCCCATTCTTTATTATGGTAGCAACCTCTTCCGGGCTTCCCAAAACAATGTTGCCAACAGTGTGTCATTTCATGTACGAGTGTTTGGACAATCTCAATCATTCGTGACTGTGCAATATATGATGGATTTATTGCTATTTCATGGCACTTTTCACCCTGTAATGAGCCCCAGCGATCAGGCGTAAAATACCCCATGACCCCTTTTTGCCGTTGAACTGTAAATATAACGTGAGGAAGCTTGTTATCAAATAATGCGCTATTGAAATGCGCGTAAGCAATTTCAAGTGAACGGTATAATTCTTCAGTGGGTAACATAGATAAACTCTGCTAAATAATTCTCGATTGTACTAAAGAATTTGGCTCAGAGGGTACTATTTGAATCGTACTAAGGAATAAATGGTTATAAATCAATCAAAAATTGTATCGTACGATACAAAAAATGGTCATTTTGTAACCGATAATTGACGTCTTTTGGAGGTAGTTAGTATTTCTGAAGAGGTTGAATGAAGAACACTTAATATATTACTCTAACTTGGCCTTATAAACAATACCCTATTTCCCATGATCAGAGAGTAACGACTTGAACAATATTTTTATCTTATCGAAAGAAAAAATAAGAGCTTTTAACGCTGTACCCAAATTTAGTCATGAAGAACGAGATGTAGTGGCATAGTTAATTTGGCCACCTAATAAGAGGTGTTAGACTACACCTCGTAACAAGATAGGTGGAAAAATGAGCAAGAGAACAAGACCTACATTTAAACCCGAATTTCGTTTGGAAGTAGCTGAATTGGTTGTGGATCAGGGCTATTCAGTCAGGGAAGTCGCTGAAGCAATGAATGTAGGTAAATCAACAGTTGATAAATGGGTGCGTCAATTGCGCAAAGAGCGTCATGGTGTAAGCCCAAAGGCAAGTCCTATGACACCGGAGCAACGCAAAATCCGTGAACTTGAAAACAAAATCCGGCGTATAGAACGGGAGAAAGAAATCCTAAAAAAGGCTACTGAGAATTCAATAGGTCATTGCAACAGTCTCTTGTAGTTTATCAGCTGGTGTATGAAAACCCAAAGTTTTCGTGGTCGTTGATTTAACTTTAATGCAACTTTATTTAAATCACTTGGTGAGTAAATAGATAAATCTGTTTTCTTTGGTAAATATTGTCGCAATAAACGATTCGTATTTTCATTCGTTCCTCGC